>OJIY01000120.1_pt1 | contig 63865 bp, 60 predicted proteins | sample 1596061 | NCBI WGS metagenome assembly OJIY01 (sample SAMEA4350111, study PRJEB24818) | metagenome | biome: human; feature: gut; material: faeces | place: Denmark | collected 2013-09 | reverse complement strand
TTCTTCTTGCGCAAGGCGTTGAGCTTCAGCTTCTTGTTCTAAACGTTCTTGTTCTAAACGTGCTTGCTCTGCGCGCTCTGCTTCTTGACGTGCTACCTCTAAACGCTCTTGTTCCGCGTTGAGCTCAGCTTGACGCTGTGCTTCTTCTTGCGCAAGGCATTGAGCTTCAGCTTCTTGTTCTAAACGTTCTTGTTCTAAACGTGCTTGTTCTGCGCGCTCTGCTTCTTGACGTGCTACCTCTAAACGCTCTTGTTCCGCGTTGAGCTCAGCTTGACGCTGTGCTTCTTCTTGCGCAAGGCGTTCAGCTTCTTGTTCTAAACGTTCTTGTTCTAAACGTGCTTGCTCTGCGCGTTCTGCTTCTTGACGTGCTACCTCTAAACGCTCTTGTTCTAAACGCTCTTCTTCTAAGCGTTGCTGTTCTTTCTCTTGCTCAATATTTTCTTCTTTGTTACGCCCAAAACCGAGCCACGAGAAAAAACCTTTTTTTTCTTTTGCCATTAGCTACTAAACTCCTCGCACTAAATCATGGCGCGATTACATTGACGATATTGAAAATAATAATGAAGTCTATCATTTGATCATGGATAAACGCATCTTTTATACGAATTTTATGGTAAATTATTCCGGATTAAATCAAGGGAAGTCATCAAGATATTAATAGACACCGATCCCTTATTCAAAAAGACACTCCAGAAATCACGTTTAAACGATATAAATCAAATAATATGGCCAAAAAACCACAAAAAGCCCCAATGGGACAAATTAGAGTCATTGGCGGGAAATGGCGTGGTCGTAAACTCCCTGTTCTCGATAGTCAAGGATTACGACCAACAACCGATAGAGTGAAAGAAACGCTCTTTAATTGGCTTATGCCCATCATTCAAGATGCACGCTGTCTCGACTGTTTTGCCGGTAGTGGTGGCTTAGGAATTGAGGCACTTTCTCGCTATGCTCGTGAAACCACGTTTATCGAATATGAGCGTCCTGTTGCCAAACAAATTACTGCAAATTTAGCCTTACTTAATGCTGATAATGGACATGTTATTCAAGACAGCGCATTATCCGTTCTCGCAAAACAAGGCACGCCTTATAATGTGGTTTTCTTAGATCCCCCTTTTCATAAAGGCATGTTGTCTGACACTATCCAACTATTAGAAAATAACGGTTGGTTAGCACAAGATTGCTATATTTATATTGAGGAAGAAGTTAAAGCACAAACTTATACTATTCCGCCTCATTGGACATTGCATAGAGAGAAGATCGCAGGACAAGTTGCGTATCGCCTTTATATTCGCAGTTTATCTGCTTAATTTTTTATGGAGTTGCTATGTTAATCTTTTTAGGCCGATTTTTAATGGTTGGTGTTTGGGGTTTTCTGTTTTTAAATATTATTTCCCCATTTCCTAAGCCTTTAAAGTATTTTATGGATATTGCATTGATTTTTATGGTAATTATGCATGGGTTACAAATCGTTATGTATAAAGCGGGACAACCTAAAGATCAAAAACCATCAACAGCTCAACAATTTCGCATTTTCTTCTTTGGTATTTTTGAACTATTGAAAATACAAAAAGAGTTACGAAAAGAATACGAAGAAAAACAGAAAAATAAAACGAAACAATAGTCGTAATATTCGTATACCCTCGCAATTATCTGGGGTTGCCCATCTACCCCAGAGGTTGCAAATCTTATAAAGACTCTTGCTTATTTTTTACTTTGCTCATCAATTGGTACATCTGTTTCAAATTTCACAAAACGACTGCCTTGCATAAATAAACGTCCTTTCATTTCAGGTTCAATATTTAGATAAGAAGATTTATCAATATTCAAAACCAAATCTTTACGCTCATCAGTAGTTAAACGAAAGGTGACTTGATAATAATACGTTGTTTCTGGACCATTCACGTCATTTTCTCTTGAGCGCCTTTCATTTGCCGCGACTTCTTTTTTATCTATTATTTCAACCATATAAAGTTTTACAGGTGCATTATCGTCACTTACTCGTTGTTTTCGCTGTTCAAAAAAACGATGCGTTGCCGATGCTATAATAATGATCAGTACTGCAATACCAATAATCGCTGCTTTATTCATTACATTAATTCCTATTGTTATATGGATTAAAAAGCAGTGTGCTTATATTATTTTAATGAGTCCGTCAGTTTCGTCATTAACCGCTATTCTTAAATTAAGCTTTCTGTTATGAATAATAAAACAGTTCTGAATATAAGGGAGATATTATGAGTTGGCCTTTTCTCGCGGTATTATTCTCAGGATGGCTTTATATCGATGCCGCATATCGTGGACCTAATTGGCAACGATGGTTATTCCGTCCTATTACACTACTTCTTTTATTACTTTGGGCATGGCAAGTCCCTGAACACAATATTAATAGCTACCTGATTGTTGGCGCGTTATTAGCAACGCTGCTTTCTGATCTATTAAGAATATTTGATGGTAAGTATTTACTACCATCCATTGCCTTGGTATTCCTGAGTTATATTCTTTATATGGTGAGTTTTTTATTACCACTCCAACTCTCGTTTTATCTTCCTTTACTTGGGTTCGTTATTCTTGCTTTCATTATCATTTTAGCCATTGTTTGGACAAAACTCGATAAATTAGCAATCCCGGCCTCTCTCACGTTATTAGCCGCATTTGCCATGTTTTGGATTGCGGGTGAAAAATTCTTTTACCTAAGTAATGATTACAACTTATCTATTATGATTGGCTCTCTATTGTTAGTAATTGCTTACTCTATATGGCTTATCAATCGATTCCGCTTCTCTTTTACAGCATCTAAAGGGCTTGTCAGCGCCTGTTATTTTATTGGGCACTTCTTTATTGTTAGAGCATTGTTCCTTTAGTTTTAATCAACCCCTTGTTTTGATTTTTAAATCAAGGGGTTAGTTTTTCAACTTAATTCGCATTTTTTGACAATGAATTTTTATCACACATCTTGACTCTGGACTCTACTCCAAGCTGTAAAGTACTTATCAAATAAATGAAATTAGACTTTACTTCGTTGAACAAGGAGAGCCCGTTATGACTAAACATGCTCATCAACACGATAATCATAAACATACCGATGCTTGTTGCTCAAGTTCTCAATGCTGTTCAGGGCACTCTGAGAATAGTACGCACTCACATACTGAAAATGGACATTCTCATACTAAAATAGATAAAAGCGATCCTGAATGCGAGGATGAGCATCACAGCAAGCATTCTCACAATCACGATCACGATGGTCATGGAGGTTGTGATATCAACGCCCCTGTTTCAAATATTGAACCCGAGAAAATTGCACAACAACGCTTTAGTTGGAAAGTCCAAGGCATGGACTGCCCAAGTTGCGCACAAAAAATTGAAACAGCTGCACTCAAAGTCGTGGGTGTAAAACAAGCAAAAGTCCTTTTTGCCACCGAAAAATTGGTTGTTGATGCAGATAGTGACTTACGCGCTGATGTCATTGCCGCAATTAATAGTGCAGGTTTTGAGCTTTTTGATCTCTCATCACCTCTATCTAAAAAAGTCGCTAAGCAAAGTCTCTTGAAAGAAAGTTCATTTGTTATTGTATTAGCACTTTTAATGGCAATTAGCTGGGGTGCAGAGTTTATTGATCCTCAAGCAGGTCGAGCAGCCTTTATCGCAACAACCTTGATTGGACTATTCCCCATTGTGAAAAAGTCCTTACAACTTATTCGCAGTGGTACACCGTTTGCTATCGAAACATTGATGAGCGTTGCCGCAATTGGTGCACTATTTATTAATGCTACCGAAGAAGCCGCAATGGTTATTCTGCTGTTTATGATTGGTGAAATGTTAGAGTCTTACGCAGCAGGTCGGGCTCGTCGTGGTGTAAGTGCTTTAATGGCGCTAGTTCCCGAAGAAGCCACATTAATCAAAAACGGCAAAAAACAAACCGTTTCTGTTGCGCAACTGCGCCCAGGCGATCTTATCGAAATAGCACCAGGTTCACGTTTACCAACCGATGCTGAATTAGTCAGCGCATTTGCAAGCTTTGATGAGAGTGCATTAACGGGAGAATCTGTCCCTGTAGAACGCTTACAAGGCGAAAAAGTGGCTGCAGGCTGTTTATCTGTGGATAGATCTGTGCAAATGAAAGTGGTCTCAGAACAAGGACAAAATGCCATTGACCGTATTTTACAACTGATCGAAGAAGCAGAAGAGCGTAGAGCGCCAATCGAGCGCTTTATTGACCGTTTTAGTCGCTACTATACACCCGCTATTATGCTGTTCTCAGCACTAGTTATCATTATCCCACCGCTATTATTTTCACAACCTTGGGAAACATGGATTTATCGCGGTTTAACTCTGTTACTCATTGGTTGTCCTTGTGCTTTAGTTATCTCAACACCTGCTGCAATCACATCAGCCTTAGCAGCCGCAACTAAACGTGGAGCATTGATTAAAGGAGGTGCAGCATTAGAACAATTAGGCACAGTTAATACTATCGCACTAGATAAAACAGGCACGCTAACTGAAGGGAAACCTCAAGTTACTGATGTTGTTGCCGAAACCGGTTTTAATGAGAAAAAGGTCCTGACGCTTGCATCATCTGTAGAAGTGGGTTCTCATCACCCATTAGCAAAAGCGATTATCAATAAGGCGCAAGAAAACGATGTGCTTGTTGTTGAAGCAGAAGATCGTAAAGCGCTAGCCGGTAAAGGGATTGAAGGTTATTTAAATAGCCAACATATTCTGGTGAGTGCGCCTTCTCAATTATCAGAAGCCACATTACTCTCTTCTCAATGGCAACAAGAGGTTGCTCGCCTTGAAGATGAAGGCAAAACCGTGGTAGTCGTATTAAAAGAGAGTCAGCTTATCGGTGTTATTGCTATGCAAGATACCTTACGCAGCGATGCTGTCGAATCAATGAAGTTATTGAAAGAGATGAACATCAATGCCGTTATGCTAACAGGTGATAATCCAAGAGCAGCAGCCGCTATTGCGAAAAAATTAGGTATGGATTTCCGTGCAGGATTACTGCCTGAAGATAAAGTGACTTCAGTAATGGAAATCAGTAAAACGCATAACACAATGATGGTGGGCGATGGTATTAATGATGCACCAGCAATGAAAGCCGCAACCATTGGTGTCGCGATGGGAAGCGGTACAGACGTTGCACTTGAAACAGCTGATGCAGCATTAACGCATAACCGTTTAACTGGCTTACCTGAAATTATTAAGTTGTCTCGTGCGACACGTAAAATTATCCGTGAAAACATCACGATAGCACTTGGTTTAAAAGCGATATTTTTAGTAACAAGCTTATTAGGAATTACTGGACTTTGGGTTGCTGTTCTTGCTGACTCAGGAGCAACAGCACTGGTAACAGCCAATGCCGTAAGACTGTTAAGAGTAAAAATTAGCGCTTCAAACAAAGAGTAAGCACGCTAAAATAACAAAACCCAAACCTCAGTATGTGGGGCTTGGGTTATTTTTTAGCGCGATAATAAGCAATATTTACAGTATAAATTACAGATTGCTCTCTTTTTTACGGATAAGATAACGATAAGGTGCAGATTGTGTCTCTTGATTTAATAAATCATGTTCCATAAATCGACAAAAGCCAGGAATATCACGCACTGTGGCAGGATCATCAGCAATCACTAATAACGTCTCACCTAATGCCATATTTCTTATGGTTTTACGGACTAACATGACTGGCTCTGGGCAACGTAGCCCCAACGTATCTAATGTTTTAGTTGCATCATCAAATTGAGCATTCATTCTATTAACCATTTTTCTTAACACTGACAGATACCGTCATTATATCTCGCTTTCGTATTTACATCACGGCACATTAAGCACAAGAGGATTATCGCTAATCTTTGCTTTTGTTGCGCAACCAGCGTATTATGCGCATCCTCTCATTTAAGAGAAAAATCACTGTTTTATTGGGTTCCCTCACCCCAATCACTAAAAAGGTACAATTTATGTATACGTTTACTCCCCGCCAAAAAGCGGTAGCGCTGTTATGGCTTTCTTTATTTCATATCCTGATAATTACATCTAGTAACTATCTTGTGCAATTACCTATCTCCATCTTTGGTTTTCATACCACTTGGGGAGCCTTTACTTTTCCGTTTATTTTCCTAGCAACAGATTTAACGGTTCGTATTTATGGTGCCCCCCTTGCCAGACGCATTATTACTGCCGTGATGCTACCCGCATTAGCGATTTCTTACCTGATATCAACACTCTTTTTTCAAGGAAGTTGGCAGGGTTTTACCTCATTAGGTGATTTCAATATCATGGTGGCAAGGATCGCAACAGCAAGCTTTATGGCTTATGTGTTAGGTCAAATCATGGATGTGTCTGTCTTTAATCGTTTAAGACAACAACAAAAATGGTGGGTAGCACCAAGTGCAGCAATGTTCTTTGGTAATTTACTCGACACACTCGCATTCTTCTTTATTGCCTTTTATCGCAGTACAGATACCTTTATGGCGACAAATTGGGTTGAAATTGCCTTAGTCGACTATGTATTCAAATTAACCATTTGTATGTTTTTTTTCTTGCCGGCCTATGGTGTATTACTGAACTTTATTTTGCGTTACTTTTTTTCCCAACAAAATAATTCTGAAAGAAAATTCGTTGAGATAAATTAAAATAACTTCCCCTCATTTAACGGTTCTAAATGAGGGGAAGTTAAAATAAATTTATTTTGAATGTTGAAAGAATACACTAGGCATATTCTCTAACTTTTTAGAAGGTATTATCATATCCACAAACTTATACCCTACTTTATAACCAATCGAAGTAATTGATTTTGCGATAGAAGAGCTGTGAGGATGAAATATTTTTTTATTATTCGCAGATGTATTTGGATTGGTAAGGCTACCTACAACACCTCCTTGTAGCGTTGTTTTACCATAGTATGCTTCTACTGTTGCACCTAATTTGTCAGCTAAATATTGTGCGCTACAAAATCGTCCTCCATTAGCGCTATAGCACGATCTCAATTTCAACAAAATATTGGTATTGTGTAATTCAGAAATATGTTCCTTTATTACTTTAGTATAACCAACCATTGACTTAATTTTGGGATCCATCTTTATGGATTCTATCCCATCTTTGCTATGTCCACTGATTAACATAGACTCGCTTCGCATTAGAAATGGTGCGCCATGCCCTTGTAAAGTAATAATCATAATAGTCCTTTAAATTTAATGAGTTAAATTGTTTATGAAGCTTACCTCAACTCAGAAATAAATTTATATGAAAAAAGGAACATTTCTCAATATCGGCAACATATTTATATATACATGACTAAAATCTTAAATAACATCCTAACTCTTAATTAATATCACAATATATTTAGTATGATATTGAGAGAATAAAAAATGAGTCATTTTTTATCTATCATTAATACGTTGCATACAGATTTTCTCTCGTTTCACCAATAAACAGTAGGAGTCTATTATGTTAAAAATTATTCAATCCCCCGCTAAATATATTCAAGGGCCTGATGCGTTATTTCATATCGGTAAATACACTAAGCCTTTTGGTGATAGAGCATTGATCATTGCTGATAAATTTGTAATGGAATTAGTCGGCAGTACCGTTAAAGACAGTATGTCTCAGTATGAAGTTAATGGGCATTTCGAATTGTTTAATGGTGAATGTACACATAACGAAATTAATCGTTTATCCGAACTCGCAAAAGCCCAAGCATCGCTTGTGATCATCGGCGTTGGTGGTGGTAAAACACTCGATACTGCCAAGGCTGTTGCTTATAAATGTCAGCTCCCTGTCGTGATATCGCCTACCATTGCGTCGACTGATGCCCCAACCAGTGCTCTTTCCGTGATTTATACAGAACTCGGCGCCTTTGATAGTTACCTGTTTTACCCAACCAACCCTGATGTGGTTGTTATGGATACCAATGTTATCGCTTCTGCGCCTGCCCGTTTATTAGTTGCAGGTATGGGTGATGCTTTAGCAACTTATTTTGAAGCGAGAGCCTGTAGCAACGCGCAAAAACAAACTATGGCGGGAGGTAAATCAACACTTGCAGCACTTGCTTTGGCAGAACTTTGTTATAACACGCTTTTAGAAGATGGCTATAAAGCAAAACTGTCTGTTAGTCGCGGGGTTTGCACAACAGCCGTCGAAAATATTATCGAAGCCAATACATTCCTAAGTGGTATTGGTTTTGAAAGTGCAGGTCTTGCTGCCGCTCATGCCATTCATAATGGATTTACCGCATTAGAAGAGTGCCACCATATGTATCATGGCGAAAAAGTTGCCTTTGGTACATTAGTGCAATTAGTTTTAGAAAACAGTCCATTGGAAGAATTAGAAGAATTTCTCGACTTCTGTATTTTAGTGGGCTTACCTGTCACCTTAGAAGAATTAGGTATCAACGCTACAGGCGACGAGTTGAATGAAAAAATCATGGCAGTGGCTGAGTTAAGCTGTGCAGAAGGAGAGACAATTTATAACATGCCATTTGATATTGATTCAGATAAGGTTTACGCCGCTATTTTAACTGCCGACCAATTAGGTCGGGAATGGCTTTATTAAAACCTGAGTAAACAGGGAGTATTTAATTCTCCCTGTTTACATTGGCAAAAAAAGTGCTTTATGGTCAATATTGTATTAGTTTCAAAGAACCTTATGCTCGCCAATGGTATTAAAGAGCTCGTAAATCAGACTGTAGATCGCCAAGTCAAAATTGCCATCGCAACCAATTATCAAGCACCTTTAGATCTAACTCATAAAGTCTTTTCAGAAACCATACTGACAACCATAAAAAAATATTATGCAAGCAAGGTGTACTTGTTTTACTCGATACTTATACTCTTGCCATAGCTAATCTCGATCATGATATTGTAGCCCATGTTGCCTTAAGCTCTGCCCCTATTGTTGAAGGAACATTAGTCGCTACTAATGCATTAGGCGGGAAAGCAAGCGTTATTGCTGACTAATGGGCAAAATATCACACTTAAAAAAGTACAAAATATTTGGCTTTATCAAAACAGCTATATTTATATTTCTCATTAAACATAATCATTTTAAAATAATCTATTATCAACAAGGGTGGATTACTTCCTTTTTATTGTTTTTTTCTAGTACATTCGCGTTTCAATAAAAAAAGGGAATAAAAGATCCTCTTTTATTCCCTAGTTGCTTGTTATCTTAGTAATCAATTACGTTTTTATTATCTAATAGGCAATACTTATAATGCTCTTGCCAATAAACTAATAGGGTGTTCACATTTTTTCGTTGTTGACATCTCTATTTGCCATTTACAGGTTTCACAGTCTGTTATGACTAAATCGCAACCACTCTCTTCAATTTGACGGAATAAGCCAGCCCCAATACCTTGCGCAACATCGTAGTTTTCAGATTTAAAACCATAAGTTCCGGCAATACCACAACATTGAGAGTCAAGAACGATCACTTCAACGCCAGGGATACGTTTAATTAAATCAATAGAATATGCCGTCCAACCCATTTTTTCCATATGACAAGGAGTGTGATATACCACTTTTAACGGGGTGTGTTTCAGTGGTAATTCACGGCCATCTTCTAGTAAGCGATAAATATAACGTGTCGCTAATTCGATATTTTCACGTACTTTTGATGTATCAACATCAAGGATGTGTTCATACTCATCACGAATAGTGAAGGTACAAGTTGATGATGTTGCAACGACAGGGATGTTGTTTTCAACAATTTTTTCTGTCAGAGATTCAAGGTTCACGGCGGCTTGTTTTTTGGCTTGTTTAACAAAACCATTCGCAATTAATGCAACACCACAGCATTTTTCACGTTTTAATAACTGAACACCAATATCCATTTTGTTAAATACTTTAACTAAATCTTTCCCTAATTGTGGGTGGTTATAGTTAGCATAACAACCATGGAAGAAGGCAACTTGATCTTTAAAACGCGCCTGCTCTTCAACTTGTTTTTTCATCCATGTTCTAAATGTACCAAAAGAGTATTTTGGTAATTCACGACGATGATCGATTTTAAGCGCTTTATCCAAGATTTTACGGACTGGTTTTAATCCGGTAATAGTATTTACTATCGGCGCCATTGGCGTTGACAGTGTTCCCATTAAATCCGTATGACTTAAAATAGCATCCCGAATTTTAGGTGTTTTGGTATTGTAGTTCAGTTTCGCGCGCGAAATGATATCACCAATTTTTACATCTGACGGACATGCGACTTCACAACGCTTACAGTTAGTACAATATTTCAATGCTTCATCATAAAGCATCGGATCTTTTAAGCGTAAACGCTCACCATCAGGGCCTGCTTGTTTAGGACCAGGATAAAGTGGATTCACTTTTGCAACAGGGCAGTAAGTTGTACAAACTGTACACTTAATGCAAGCTTCAAAACTGTTATCTTGTAAACTCATTGTGCTGCCTCCACAACCGCAGATGTGGTCTGTTCTGATTTGTGATGTTGTAAAATTTGTTGCGCGGCATAAAGAGCACTAATCATTGAAACACCAGCACCACAACCTTCATTTAGCGGATCAAATCCACCTAACACAGCGCCCACAGCATAGACATTGTCTAATACTTCACCATATTTCATGGGCCTTAATTGGCTATCGGTATTAACACCAAAGCGCATATAAGGCTGTTTCGCAAAGACATTCTCTTGTGTCCACTCATTACGAGGTAATACCTCTAACAAATCCAGCTCCATTAAAGGCTCATAAACACGATCGAATTCGGCAATTAAGCCATTATTAAAAAAGCTTCCCGTTGCTAACACCACATGCTCACTACGAATAGGAATATCAGTGTGATTTCTAGTGTGAACGCCTGTAACAGTGTTACCCACTAAGTCAACTTCCTCCGCGCGATCACCTGGCATGATTAAACCACCCGCTTTTTGAAAACGCAGTTTTAATGCTTGATGTAGACGAATTCCTAATAGAGAAGGTGGCAATGTTGGTAATAGACAAATCGCTTTACCGACTAACTGTTGCAGTAATGTCACAGGCTCTTCAGCATCAAGTCCAATACATGCAGGTAAAATAATCGCTTCAACACTGTCATCAACATGCTTTTTCAGTTCGTCAGCTAACGCTTGTGTGTTTTCAGGTTTATCTAAGTAACGCGCAATATTAACTGCTCTAAATTCACTTGGATTATCACGCAATCTATCTAATAACGGTAAGTGGATATGATAAGGAATAGCTTCAACACCTTGCTCATTAAGCGTATTACTTGCAAACTGAGGTTGAAAATCTAAGAAACCTTCAATTCCTACCACGGCCAGCTTTTTCCACGGCAATGCTTTATCAATACCATGAATGGGGACTCGTTTGGGACTCATCCAACTCATACGAGAATGCCCTACTGGCGTAATACGATAATGGTTTTCATCACCACTACCTTGATATTCAAGGCCATTTGTACTTGCCAACAATGCTTGAGCTTGTTCAATTAAGGTTGAAACCTGTATTTCACCCATACGGCTATAAGGATGTTTAGGTGCTAACTCTGCCAATGTTGCCAGTGCTTTTTTGGGGTGAGTCACCGATGTTCCATCAGGAAGATGCGTCAATAAATCCAGTGAACCTGACGAAAAATGCAGTGCACTTTGGCCATTGCTAATGATTGCACAAGACTTACCAGCTTCGGCAAGACGAATACCCGCCGTTAATCCCGCCAGCCCGCTACCTATAATGATGACGTCAAATTTCATTATCTGCCTCCGCTGAAGCTGTTTTTTCAATCATATCTGCATCTAAACCACATAAACCTTGATAAACCCAACTGGTAAACTCACTTTCACGTAACGCATTCCCCCAAGCAATTGGTCGAATGCCTTTCCAACGCTCATTGAGGAAATGAGCAAGCTGTTGCTCTGATTCATGAGGGGTAGTAACTTGTAAACGGTTTAATAACCCTGCGGCACGACAAGCACAAAGCTCACCTTGGCAAGTCCCCATCCCAACACGAGTACGACGACGTAAATCAAGTAAGTTATTAACCGTTAAAGAGTTAACCGCGTAACGCACTTCAGCAGCGGTTACTGCCTCGCATTCGCACACTAAGCTTTTATCAATACGTTCATTACTCAGTAATTTATTCGCCAAATCACCATGGCGATAAACGGCAGAGCCACGGATTGGCGCAGGCAGAGACACAACACTACGTAATGCTTGCTCCGCAGATTGGCGAGAGCCAGGTAATGCTTCTTCTGCGGTAGTACATTTCGCAGAAATATTTAATTTCTCACAGATTTTATCTGTCGCCCATTCAGCCATTAAACGGTAAGTCATTAATTTACCGCCCGTAATAGTAATAAATCCTTCTAAACCATCGCGTTGAGCATGGTCGAGTAAAACGATACCACGACTCACATTACGACCAGAAGGATCATCATCACTAGCCACTAAAGGCCGGACACCTGCGTAAGCACGTAGAATTCGTGTTTGAGCCAATTTAGGCGCTAACATTGAACCTTCACGAATAAGGATATCGACTTCTTCAGGAGTGACATACATATTGTCGATTTCATCGTAAGGCACACGCGTTGAAGTTGTACCAATTAATGAGATAGTATCACCAGGCACTAAAATATCGGCATCCGCAGGTTTACGACAACGGTTGATCACCATATTGTTAATACGATGACCTAAAATCAGTAATGCACCTTTTGCTGGGAACATTCGAATTTTTAATTCACCGTATTCAGCAATTTTTTGTCCCCAAATACCACCAGCATTCGCCACAATTTGCGCACGAATTTCATACATTCTTTTTGTTTGATGATCGTAAACTTTGACACCTTTAACACGATCGCCTTCACGAATAAGGCCAACAACTTCATGGTAAGTCAGTACTTGTGCACCATGTTCGCGAGCATCTAACATATTTGCTGCAGTTAGACGAAATGGATCAACGGTGCCATCAGGCACTTTAACTGCGCCAATTAAATTTGGGTTAACAGAAGGCTCTAAGCGAATAGCTTCTTCGGGTGAAATCGCTTGAGCATCAATACCTGCAGCTTGGCAAGCTTGAATAAAAGTCTGTTGAAACTCTAAAGAATCATCAGGTAAGGTAATAAAAAGGCCATCCGTCTTTTCAACACAATGACGAGCAACCCGTTTTAAGATCATATTCTCTTCAATACACTCACGCGCTGATTCAGGATCGGTTACTGCATAACGCGCACCACTGTGTAACAATCCATGATTTCGACCGGTTGCACCGGTTGCAATATCGTGTCTTTCAAGCAGGACGCAACGTAACCCACGGCGCGCACAGTCTCTTGCCATGCCTGCACCGGTTGCTCCCCCGCCAATAATAATGACATCTGTTTCTGTCACTGGTGAACCGCTCATCATAGAGATGCCCTCTCACATTACATTCAGCAAACGCTTAATTATTCTTTAGCGCTAATTATAGTGTATAAGATACACAAAAAGTGTGGTTAATGTTTGATAATGAGCAAAAACGAAAGAGAAACGCTCATGAGTGAGAAATTAAAACCACATCTGTGATACTAATCACAAATTATTTAACAGAAAGTATTTCATAAAGTTAACATATCACTCAAAATTGCACATATTGAAAATTTATTCGACAACTGAGTAATACCTCACAGTAAATTTGATTGTATAAGTTTACTATTAAGTTCGTTAAAGAAAATTTTTTGATAACTTCATTGTTCGTTTTGTCATTATTTAATATCAACATATTAAAATAAAAGCCATCGGAGGCTAATATGTTAAGTCTGTTTAGACCTGCGCCACATAAAGCGCGTTTGCCAAAAGAGCAGATAGATCCCGTCTATCGTCGCCTACGCTGGCAGATCTTTATGGGGATTTTCTTCGGTTATGCTGCTTATTATTTAGTAAGAAAAAACTTTGCATTAGCAATGCCTTATCTCGTAGAAGAGGGATTCTCTAAAGGTGATTTAGGTTTTGCTTTATCAGGGATCTCCATTGCTTATGGTTTCTCTAAGTTTATCATGGGCTCTTTCTCTGACCGTGCTAACCCTCGTTATTTCTTACCCGCAGGTCTTATTTTAGCGTCTTTAGTGATGCTAGTTATGGGCTTTGTGCCATGGGCAACTTCGAGCATTATGGTTATGTTCGTTCTGTTGTTCCTTTGTGGTTGGTTCCAAGGTATGGGTTGGCCTCCTTGTGGACGTACCATGGTTCACTGGTGGTCACAGAAAGAACGTGGCGGTATCGTTTCGATTTGGAACTGTGCGCATAACGTCGGTGGTGGTTTGCCTCCATTACTATTCTTATTAGGTATGGCGTGGTTTAACGACTGGAAAGCAGCGTTATATATGCCAGCATTTGCAGCAATCTTAGTTGCAATGATTGCATTCGCATTAATGCGCGATACCCCTCAATCTTGTGGTTTACCTTCAATTGAGGAGTACAAAAACGACTATCCACCTGATTATAAAGAAACTGACGAACAAGAACTGACTGCAAAAGAAATCTTTATGAAGTATGTGTTCCCTAACAAACTTCTGTGGATGATTGCGATTGCGAACGTGTTCGTTTACTTACTGCGCTACGGCGTGCTGGACTGGTCACCAACTTATCTGCGTGAAGTTAAACACTTCGCAATGGATAAATCATCATGGGCTTACTTCTTATACGAATACGCAGGTATTCCGGGCACTCTGCTGTGTGGTTGGATGTCAGATAAAGTGTTCAAAGGTAACCGTGGTGCGACAGGTGTGTTCTTCATGACCTTAGTAACTATCGCAACTATCGTATTCTGGATGAACCCAGCGGGTAACCCGAATGTTGATATGGCGTGTATGTTAATCATCGGTTTCTTAATCTATGGCCCTGTTATGTTGATTGGTCTGCATGCACTTGAGCTTGCACCGAAAAAAGCAGCAGGTACAGCAGCTGGCTTTACCGGTCTATTCGGTTACTTAGGTGGTTCTGTTGCGGCGAGTGCTATCGTAGGTTACACAGTTGACTACTTCGGCTGGGATGGCGGCTTTATGGTCATGATCGGCGGTAGTGCACTGTCTGTTGTATTATTACTTATCGTGATGGTTACTGAAACCAAACACAAACGTGAAATGCTTCAGAAGTACGAATAATCGCTAACTGATTATTTATGAAATTAGTTAAATCTCATCTCTAAAAACCAAGCCACATCAACTGTTTTGATGTGGCTTTTTTATTGCCAACTGTACATAACTTTGTTGTACGTAGAATTAAAATGGAGCAGCTTTATGAGTACATCTTTTAGAATAAAACCGTTAGTTGCAGGCGTTCTTTTAACTCTATCTTTAAGTGCAATCGCACAAGCGGCAAGCGATAAGGTTGTTATTGCTCACCGTGGTGCAAGTGGTTATTTGCCTGAACATACGCTTCCTGCCAAAGCATTAGCTTATGCCCAAGGCGCAGATTATCTAGAGCAAGACTTGGTGATGACCAAAGACAACGAATTAGTTGTTTTACATGACCACTATCTTGATCGTGTAACAGATGTGGCTGATCGTTATCCTGATAGAGCAAGAAAAGATGGTCGTTATTACGCCATTGACTTTACACTTGAAGAAATTAAAGGACTGAAATTTACGGAAGGCTTTGACATTGTTGACGGTAAAAAAGTCCAAAGTTACCCAAACCGTTTCCCTATGGGTAAATCGGATTTCCGTGTACATACTTTCCAAGAAGAAATTGAATTTATCCAAGGCTTAAACAAATCAACAGGCCAAGATATTGGCATTTACCCTGAAATTAAAGCCCCTTGGTTCCATGAGCAAGAAGGCAAAGATATCACCAAAAAAGTACTTGAAGTACTTAAACAGTACGGTTATACGAAAAAAACTGACAATGTTTATCTACAATCCTTTGATGCTAACGATCTAAAACGCATCAAAACAGAATTAATGCCCCAAATGGGCATGGATTTAAAACTTGTTCAGCTAATCGCTTATACTGACTGGAATGAGACGTATGAGAAACAGCCTGATGGAACATGGACAAATTACAGCTATGAGTGGATGTTTAAGCCAGGTGCAATGAAAGAGATTGCCACTTATGCAGATGGAATTGGACCGGATTACCATATGTTAGTGGAAGATAATTCAACACCAGAAAATATCACTTTAACGGGTATGGCGGCAGATGCTCACGCTAATAAACTCACCATTCATCCGTTTACAGTACGTATTGATAAACTACCTAAATACGCAAAAGATGGTGATCAGCTTTACGACATTATCTATAACCAAGCTGGAGCGGAAGGTGTCTTTACTGACTTCCCTGATTTAGGAGTTAAATTCTTACAAAAACAAGCTAAATAACCCATCGCATTTTATTTACGCCCTAAATAATTCAAGGTGTAGCTAAGCGGATACTAGTCGCATACATTAGTATGCGACTAGTACGAGTAAACGCAGTCAACAACGCTACAACTTGAAGTATGACGAGTATCCTATTCTTTATTGTGAAAGAGTAGGCTATTTGCACCCTTTCTGATTGTATATTTCTTCATCTTTCTCTAAGTTGCTCTAATAATTTAATTAAAAACTATAATCACTTTTTAATTTAGCTATCATCATTTATTAAATATTCAGAAAAAGGGATCACAATGACAATAATGGCTATTATTTTACTCGTTCTTATCGTTCTTTTTATTAGTTGGGGTATTTCAATTTATAATCGTCTTATTGCGATGCGCAATCAAGTCAGTAATCAATTTGCGAATATCGACGTTATTTTAAAACAGCGAGCAGACCAAATTCCTCAATTAATGGCTGTGGCTGAAAAAGCCATGGAGCATGAAAAAAGTGTATTTATTGCATTAAGCGACGCAAGACAACGCTACTTTAAAGCGCAAAATATTAATGAAAAAATCAGCGCATCAAATGAGATGAATACCGCATTGCGCGGCATGATTGCCCTTGCTGAAAATTATCCTACATTAATTTCAGGTGAACAATTAGCATTACTTCAAACTGGTGTTAGTGATGTAGAAAATAAAATTGCTCAACGTCGTGAAGGCTTTAATGATGCAACCACCAACTACAATACTGCAATAGAAATGTTTCCTGATAGCTTAATTGCTGGCCTTTTCCGCTTTGAACACATGCAATTGCTAGAAATACCAAAAGAAGAAATGAAGTTTGAAGGCATTCATTTTAAATGACAGCAATTTAAATAACCGCATTAAGGATAGGTTACAGTGTTAATTTATTTTTTTATCGGCTGTGCTGTAGGCGCATTAATCTATTTTTTACGTAGCAAACGCACTCAAAAAAAGAAGAATAACTTAGGTATTGTTCCCTTTTTAGGGATCGCTTTTGCTACTGGAAATTATCTGTTTTTTTCGCGAGAAAATGGCCTTTATCCTAGCGGTGAAGACTCCGTTGTTAATCTCATCTCCTGTATTGCATTTGTTGTTATTTTGATATTTTCCTATGGTATTTCAAATCATATTGGAAATATTGGTGAAAAGGCGATAAAAAATTATCATCAATTACAAATGGAAGGTGAGTCTAAGTTTTCGGCACTGGTTAACACCATATTTATTAGCCTTTTACTGCTCTGCTTAAGCTTTGGCTTTTTTATTGACCATAGATTGTTCTTTTTAAGTTTCGTTTTAATGTTCGTTTATCAAGTTGTCAAAAGAACACCTGAAAAGCGTTTTTTACGTTTTCAAAAAATTCTAGCGACATCTAAAATTCGCTCTTTAGCCATTGGACTTGTTGAGATAGAAGGCAAGATAACTGCGGGAAAAAAATTAATAAGCCGCCTCGGTAAAAAAGAGTGTTATGGTTACTTCTATTATGAATATGACGTATCCAAAGATAAAGAAGGCAAGAAAAGTTATCATCAGTCATTCTGTGAAAAAAAGATCAACAATTTCACGATGACTGATGATACCGGATCAATTCAAGTTCTCGCAGCTGATAACCCCTTAGTGCATCTTGGTATCGAGCCTCATCAAGATCTTGAATACAATAATAAACGTTTTAAAGAGTACATCTTAGGATCAGACACAACATATTTATTAATTGGTAATGCAGAATCTATCAATGGCGAAGTGGTTATCACACGTAAAGAACCACATTACCTGCTAGGTTTATCACCACAAGATTATGTTGCGCGTTGGAACAAAGCGCGCCCTTTTCGTCGTAACTCTACCATCATCGTTATTATTGCTCTTTTTGTTATCTTCTCCATTTTAGTAATACCCATGGATTACCAAAACGGCATACTAACACTTTATTTTAATAACACTTTTTCTTGGTAATTGATTAATATGGAATGGCTTATTTTCATCATTTTTATTCTCACCTTGGTTTATTTTTTAATACGCCAATTAGTGATGATTTATAACAACATGGTGATGCTCAAAAACAATTGCTATAAAGCCTTTGCAAATATTGATGTTTTATTAAAAAAACAAGTTGACTTGATCCCCATGCTGATAGTGATTACACAAAAAGCAATGGGCCATGAAAAAATCTTATTTGAAAGATTAGCTGAAAATAGAGATCACTATTTACATGCAGATGTATTAGATCAAAAAGTTAATTTAGCGAATCAGTTATTACCTCAAATAAAAAAATCACTCATTATTGCTGAAAATTATCCTGAACTTATCAGTGAAAAAAATTTATACTTATTACAAACACAAGCTAAAGAATTAGAAGAATGTATTGCAGATAGGCGTGAATTCTTTAATCAATCTGTCACGCTCTATAATACTGAAATACATATTTTTCCTAATGTATTCTTTAAACTGATTTTTAATTTTAAAGATATCCCTCTTTTCTATCCTAGTAGAGAGGTAACTTTATGATAGAAATTCCTTTTTCTTTTTTTGGCATAACAGATTGGTTTCTGAGCTTTGATGAACCTATATCAATTATTATGTTTGCCACATTTGGAGTGCTGTTTTCTATGGCTATTATTTTGCCATTAATAAGTATCACTCCTTTAAAAAAATATATGCCACAAATTGCGGGAGGGTTATTTAGCTCGATATTTGTCAGCTTAATAGTTTTAATTAGTTTTAATTTAATACTAGGAATTCATTCTGCATTAAAATTACTCTTAATCTGGTGGGTTATTTTATTTTCTTGTATTACGTATTGGTTTATTAATTATCGCTATATGAAAGACGTAACAGGGAAGAAGTTTGCAAAGTTTCAAGAAAAAGCCCTTGAAACAGAAGAAAAACGAAGACAAAACCGAAAATCAAAAAAATAAAAGAGAGTCTAGGCTCTCTTTTATTGTACTATCGATATCACATTTATGCTCTGTAAACAGGAAATGCAATCACATCGCTAATACGCTCTACACCAAGCGCCAGCATAATGAGGCGATCAACTCCTAAAGCCACACCAGAACACTCTGGTAATCCCGCTTCAAGAGCGGCTAAAAAACGCTCATCAATGGGTTGCTCTGGTAATCCCATTGCTATTCGCTGACGATTATCACGTTCAAAGCGATGGCGTTGTTCTTGCGCATCAGTCAACTCACGAAATCCATTCGCTAATTCAACACCTTTAAAATAGACTTCAAAACGTTCTGCTACACGATGATCTTCAGAACTAATTTCAGCTAATGATGCTTGGGATGCAGGGAAATGATAGATAAAGGTGGGCTTTTCTAAACCGATATGAGGTTCAACCCCAGAGACAAATAGTAACTGAAGCAGTGTATCTTTATCTTCTTCAGTATCTGCGATATTTGATAAATCCAGTTTTGCAGCAACTTCGCGTAATTTTTCTTTATCTACCGATAAAGGGTCGATATCAAGATAACGCAAGAATGCTTGCTGGTAAGAGAGTGATTCGGATGCTTCACAATCTAAGACTTCTTGCAGTAGATCATCGACTTCATTCATCAACCGGTACATATCAAAACAAGGGCGATACCACTCTAGCATCGTAAATTCCGGATTATGATATCTACCGGCTTCCTCATTACGGAAGCAACGCCCCATTTGATAAATAGGCCCACTGTTCGCAGCTAATAAGCGCTTCATATGGTATTCAGGGCTAGTCATCAAATAAAGCTTAAGCCCTTGTGAAGCACCTGGCCCGACAAAGTGGGTTTCAAATGGGTAAAGATGAACATCGGTAACGGTAGCCTGACTCATCATAGGTGTCTCAACTTCTAACACACCACGATCAGCGAAAAAACGCCTAATATTACTGACTATTTTCGCCTTTTTCAGTAAGTTGGCGATTGAGGCGCTTGGCTGCCAATCCGCGATTTCACTCATGAATGAAAAACTCCAACAGAAAACAAAGCGTGCAGTTTACTCGCATCCTCCTCAACAGACAAATTTCTCCCTGATAAAGAGGTATGCTTATTCATTATTTTCCGCCTTTCTAAGTAAAAATACATAAGGTAATTAAATGTTATTCTACAAAATATCTACTTTAAGGCACTTTTATTGTCGAAATAAACACCAACCCAATACGATAGATACAACTCTTTAGCGATTATCTTATAATAAAAGTAAATTGTAATAATTCTTTTTCTCAATTGCGAGTAACAATAAACTAACACAATACTTATATTTAAATCGTCACTCTCATCTTAACTTCAACATTAACTTTTTATTTAAATTTGTATATTTTGACGAGTATTAAAAACCTTTAGAAATATTATTAATATTTTATTAACAATTAACAAGACAAACCGATTTGTTTTAGATAAATAGTAAAAAAAATATTTTAATTTTTAGAATGAGCTTTAATTAAATTAAATTAACCAAATGGAAAGGAAAAATATTTATCCTTTAAAATCAACAGATAACAAAAAATCATTGTCATTTTCAATTAAAGTTATCTATACTTTCAAAACCAGTTATTCATTACTATTTATAATTTTCAATTTAAAAATATATATTTTATTTTATCCTCAAGTTTCTCTGGGCTCTTATTATCAAAACCCAGAATTCTTGGTGTGGATCACACTTTTTTTGTGAAATACGGGAAAACCATCATTCATATCAAATTTCGGTGGCTTACATTTCGTTATACTAAAACTACAGTCAATGATAATAAAGATGTTATCAAGCGCAGTCACAAGGCAGTGAAACAATTTCGTTACGGATAGCTTAAAAAAATAGCATTACAAATTAATAATGTCAGTGAATTGAATTCTAGACAATTATTCCAATTTTCACTTGAACAATGGAGAAGCGCAGTGCAAACCTTTAATGCCGATATAGCGATAATCGGAGCCGGGGGCGCAGGCTTACGAGCAGCAATAGCTGCCGCGGAAGCGAATCCTCAACTGAAAATTGCTCTGATCTCAAAAGTTTACCCAATGCGTAGCCACACTGTGGCAGCAGAAGGCGGATCAGCAGCAGTGACTCAGGCTCACGACTCCTATGATTTCCACTTCAATGATACCGTTTCAGGCGGTGACTGGTTGTGTGAACAGGATGTCGTTGATTACTTCGTTGAGCATTGTCCAACAGAGATGACTCAACTAGAACTCTGGGGCTGTCCTTGGAGCCGTAAAGAAGACGGGTCAGTCAACGTCCGACGTTTTGGTGGGATGAAGATCGAACGGACCTGGTTCGCGGCCGATAAAACCGGCTTCCATATGTTACATACCTTATTCCAAACATCCTTAAAATACCCACAAATTCAACGTTTCGACGAGCATTTTGTTCTCGATATCCTCGTTGATGAAGGTCACGCTCGTGGTGTTGTTGCTATCAATATGATGGAAGGGACGAAAGTTCAAATTCGTGCCAATGCCGTCATTATGGCAACAGGGGGGGCTGGACGTGTTTATCGTTTCAATACCAATGGCGGTATTGTTACCGGTGATGGTATGGGTATCGCTTTACGTCATGGCGTTCCATTGCGTGATATGGAATTTGTTCAATATCACCCAACAGGCTTACCTGGCTCAGGTATCCTGATGACTGAAGGTTGTCGTGGTGAAGGCGGTATTCTGGTCAATAAAGATGGTTATCGTTATCTGCAAGATTACGGTTTAGGACCAGAAACACCATTAGGTAAACCAGAAAATAAATACATGGAATTAGGTCCTCGCGATAAAGTCTCTCAAGCATTCTGGCATGAGTGGCGTGCAGGCCGTACCATTAAAACTCACCGTGGTGATGTGGTTCATCTGGACTTACGTCATCTGGGTGCGAAAAAACTCCATGAACGTCTGCCATTTATTTGTGAACTGGCAAAAGCGTATGTGGGTGTTGACCCAGTTAATGAACCAATTCCAGTTCGTCCTACTGCTCACTACACTATGGGTGGTATCGAAACCAACCAACAAACAGAAACTCGTATTAAAGGTCTGTTTGCAGTAGGTGAATGTTCATCTGTTGGCTTACACGGCGCTAACCGTTTAGGTTCTAACTCACTAGCAGAACTGGTTGTATTTGGTCGTCTTGCTGGTGAAGAAGCGGTTCGTTGTGCTCAAGAAGCGGCACCTGCTAATGCATCAGCATTAGATGCTCGTACTCGTGACATTGAAGATGGCCTGAAAAAGCTGATGAATCAAAAAGGTTCTGAAAGCTGGTCACAAATTCGCGATGAAATGGGTGAATCAATGGAAGAAGGTTGCGGTATCTATCGTACACCTGAATTAATGCAAAAAACTGTTGATAAACTAGCTGAATTAAAAGAACGCTTTAAACGTGTTGAAATTAAAGACACTAGTAGCGTCTTTAATACAGATTTACTGTACAAAATTGAGCTTGGCTTTGGTTTAGATGTCGCTGAATGTATGGCTCATTCTGCAATCAATCGTAAAGAGTCTCGTGGTGCACACCAACGTCTTGACGAAGGTTGTACTGAGCGTGATGACGTGAACTTCCTGAAACATACTCTGGCGTTCTATAACCCAGAAGGGGCACCTCGTTTAGAATATAGCGATGTGAAGATCACGAAATCTGCTCCTGCTAAACGTGTCTATGGTGGTGAAGCGACTGCACAAGACAAGCAGAACAAGGAGAAAGCGAATGGCTGATGACATGAAGCACGTTAAGATGGAAGTCATGCGCTATAACCCTGAAACGGATGAAGCGCCTCATTTCGTCACTTACGATGTTCCTTATGATGAGCAAACCTCATTATTGGATGCACTGGGTTATATCAAAGATAATTTAGCGCCTGATCTTTCTTACCGCTGGTCTTGCCGTATGGCAATTTGTGGCTCTTGCGGCATGATGGTTAATAAAGTGCCTAAACTAGCTTGTAAAACCTTTATTCGTGAATATCCAGATGGTGTAAGAGTTGAAGCTTTAGGTAACTTCCCTGTTGAGCGTGACTTAGTTGTCGATATGACTCACTTTATCGAAAGCTTAGAAGCGATTAAACCTTATATCATCGGTAATGATCGTAAGCCTTCAGAAGGTCCAAATAAACAGACTCCGGCTCAAATGGCGAAATACCACCAGTTCTCTGGTTGTATTAACTGTGGTCTTTGCTATGCAGCCTGCCCTCAGTTTGGTTTAAACCCAGAGTTTATTGGTCCAGCCGCGATTACATTAGCTCAACGTTACAACACAGATAGTCGCGACCATGGGGCAAAAGAGCGTATGCCTCAATTAAATGGTGAGAACGGTGTCTGGTCTTGTACCTTTGTTGGCTACTGTTCTGAAGTCTGTCCAAAACATGTGGATCCTGCTGCCGCTATTCAGCAAGGTAAAGCAGCCAGTGCGCAAGACTTTGTCATTGCGATGCTGAAACCACGTTAAGGAGGAAACAAGACATGACAACAAAACGTAAGCCTTATGTTCGTGGTATGCAACCAAACTGGTGGACGAAACTCGGTTTCTATCGTTTCTATATCACCCGTGAAGGTACTTGTCTTCCACAACTTTGGTTCAGTCTGGTTGTACTGTTTGGTGTATTCGCACTGAAAAATGGACCAGAAAGTTGGGCAGGTTTCGTTGGATTCCTGAGCAATCCAATTGTAATGCTGATTAATATTGTGACTCTTATTGCGACAGTATTCCACACTGCAACTTGGTTTAAACTTGCACCAAAAGCTGTGGTTATCGTTGTTAAAGATGAAAAAATGCCTCAAGAACCTATTGTTCGTGGTTTTTGGGCTGTCACTATCGTTGTTACTGCCGCTATTCTGGCAGTGGCGTTAATGTAACCCAGGAGGAAATAATGAATCAGAATCAACTTCCTAAGCGCTCTGATGAACCTATTTTCTGGGGATTGTTTGGTGCAGGTGGTATGTGGAGTGCGATTGTTTCTCCAGCAATCATCATCCTGCTCGGTATCCTAATCCCTATGGGTATTGCGCCAGAAGCATTTACTTATGAACGTATTATGGCATTTAGCCAAAGCATCATTGGCCGTCTGTTCTTACTATTGATGATCATTCTGCCAGTTTGGTGTGCATTACACCGTATTCACCATACTTTGCATGATTTTAAAGTGCATGTACCTGCAAGCAAATGGGTATTTTATGGTGGTGCTGCTATTATCAGTGTTCTCGCTATCATTGGTGTATTTACACTATAATTGATTAATACGTAAGATAAAAAGCCACTCAATTGAGTGGCTTTTTTTGTGGAAATATTTCGCTACTGGTTAACCGTCAATATTTATTCTTTTTGTTGGATTTATAGTTCACAGTAAACAAAATTCATAAATAAGAAAGGATTAGACAACCAATTGTTATCTCTTCATCAAACTATTAAAATCTCAGGGCCTTGGCGTTCCAAAATACACAACATCCTCTGTGCGGGTCCACTAGGTTTTTTTTACCTCGCTCCCACTTAGAAACACTCTCTTTCGACATACCTAAAGCTCGCGCAAGAACGGCTTGTGACATTCCAAATTTAGCACGTAAGGTTTTAATTTCCGCACCACTCATTGAAACACTTAGATCAAAAAATCAGAAACAAAAAAGTTAGGTGATTACATTTTTTATTCTGCAAAAAGGAAATAAGGGAAGCTAAAAATATCCTACAAAATTGATTAGGAAAAAAATCAAAACCGCTAACTTCCCCCAAAGCTAAACACCACATTGGGGGCTTTTAAAAAACTGATTACAATCAACTCGCTAATTTCAGCCCAATAATACCGAAAATAATCATAGCTAAACTGAGTAAACGATAGATATTCGCGGACTCACCAAAGACCAAAATACCAAAGATTGCGGTACCCACTGCACCAATACCCGTCCAAATCGCATAAGCCGTGCCCGCAGGTAAGCCTTTCATGGCATAAGACAACATTCCCATGCTCACAATCATAGCGCTAATAGTGATAATACTCGGTGTTAAGCGTGTAAAACCGTGTGTGTATTTAAGGCCAACGGCCCAAACGATTTCCAATAAACCCGCAACAAAAAGAATAACCCAAGACATAACGTCCCCTATAGATAAATTGGGGTCGTCCCCTGAATACAAAGACAAAAAGCTGGGTCGTCCCAGCTTTTAAAAAGATGAAGTTTAAGTATAAGAAAAAGAAATTAATCATGCAATAGCATAAAATTAACTCAATTTTTTTTAGGTGCGCCCTCTTCACCATAAAGAAAAGCAGAGACATCATCCTCCACTTCTCCCATTGCCATCAAGGCATCCAGCGTCTCTTTTGCTTCTTCTTCATTGACGATACTCATGGCAAAGCCTACATGCACTAATACCCACTTTCCAATCATCGTATGAGGCTCTCCCTCACAGACTAGTGCAATATTCACTTCACGTTTTACACCACAAACATCGACCATTGCATTTTCAGTGATTGTTTTTCCTACTTCAACAACCTGACCTGGAATACCAAGACACATAACAACCCCTATTCGATCTCTATTTGCTTTATTCGCATTGCATCATCATTCTCAACACGCAAATTTTGGCTACCACAAGAAGGGCACCCTGCGTTAAATGTTGAAACTGTCACGACTTGATGGCAATCCCAGCACCACGCTTTTGCAGGAATAACTTCTATATGTAATTCACAGCCTTGTGCAATAGTGTCTCTACAAACAATATCAAAACAAAACTCAAGCGCACTCACTTCAACACAAGATAATGCGCCAATTTCCATCCATACACTTTTTACTTTTTTTGCATTATTTAATTTTGCCTGAGAATCTATTATCTCAAATGCACTTTGGCAAAGTGTGATTTCATGCATGTCGATACCTTATTGAAGCAGGATAAATAATAGCAACTATAGTATCAGCACATAGTTGCTTTATTATTGATCTTAGAACAACAATTCAGCACCGGTTTCAAAAGCTGCTTTACGACGACGCTCTTTCACCATGTCTTCAAGTGCATCTCTATCAATGCACACTAAAGCATGCGTTGGACAAACTTCAATACATGCAGGCCCCGCTTCTCGGTGATGGCATAAATCACATTTATTAGCTTCAGCCTTAAATGCATCAATAGTATTAAGCGCAGTTAATTTGCGCATGACTGGACGTGAAACCACCTCCATAGTGCCATAAGGGCAAGCCAACACACAGGTTTTACAGCCGATACATTTATCCTGATCGACATAGTAATAATCTTTATTATGAATAATGGCACCATTCGGGCACACATTTGCACAAGGGGCATCTTCACATTGGTGACAGACAACTGCTGTACTAATTGAGAATCCTTTAACCACATGAATTCGCGGTTGAAAATTTTGCTCACTAATCTGCTCAATGGCTAAGTTATCTTGCTCGGCTTGCTGATGTGAAACCACACAAGCTACCTCACAAGTATGGCAACCAATACATTTTTTAGGGTCTGCAATGATGAAACGGTTCATCATATTCTCCTGATCTTTGTTATATATAGCCGTTATATATGGCGATAAATGCAACGAGTTATTCTAATTAAGAGTCATAATTAGGTATTTATAGAATGAATCTAGCACGGTTCATGCCAATATATTTTTGATATAACTATTCCTTATTTTTCAATTAAATAATTTTTAAATAAAAATGATTATTGATTAATAAATAAGTCACTTCGTCAAATTATTCGACATTTTTGACGATAAATGAAAGCATTATATAATTAATTATATATCCATTTAATGAGTTTATATTTTTAAGTTTCATTGCAGATACAAAAATAGCGGGTTGGATCAAAAATGATTCAGTCATTGATATAAATTTATTATAAACCTACTACAATATAGCTAATTTTTTAGGGCAATCGGTGGTGTCATGAAATTAAGCAGTAACAACGCTGAAACTATGGAGAGCCTTCGTAATGAGCGCAACCAATATCGAATATTGGTTGATATTACAAATTCTGTATTAGCTCATTTAGACATGGATGGTCTTATTTCTGAAGTCTCTAAAGAAATACATCGTTTTTTTGGACTAAACCACATTAGTCTAATGTTATGCCGTACCTCATCACATAATAGTCATGAGGGTATTCTTTATTCTAGCCGTTATCAGACTGGAAAATCAGTCATCCGCCAACAACGTAAGTTTAGTAGCGCGAATAACAAAGCAGAAGAAATTATTAATCAAAATAAACCCGTCTTAATTGATATTAATAAAGAAGATCAAGAGGATGTTTTGATTAAGCGTCTAGTTAAGCAAAATATGCAGACGGCTTTGTTATTGCCACTGGCTTTTAATCATAAACCGCTTGGTTTATTAATTTTAGCACATGAAATCAGTCATGTTTTTACCGACGATACTTGCCAATTGCTACAACAAATTGCAGCCCGTATTGGTATCGCTATTGAAAACGCAGCCGCATATGAAGAAATAACGCATCTAAAAGACAGTTTAAAGAATGAGAATATTTGGCTTAATGAGCAAATAGATAAAAATGGATGCTTTAGTGAGATTATTTACCAAAGCGATGCTATGCATAATGTGCTCGAACAAATTGAATTAGTCGCACAAAGTGATAGTACTGTGCTTATTTTAGGTGAAACAGGAACAGGTAAAGAATTAATTGCACGCGCTATTCATCGACTTAGTCAGCGAAAAGATAAATCGATGATAAAAATGAATTGTGCTGCTGTGCCTTCTGGTCTATTAGAAAGTGATCTTTTTGGTCATGATAAAGGTGCATTTACTGGCGCAACCAATACGCATATTGGTCGATTTGAAATGGCGGATAAAAGCACGCTATTTCTTGATGAAATTGGTGATATGCCAATTGAATTACAACCTAAACTGCTTCGCGTTCTTCAAGAGCGAGAGATAGAAAGATTAGGTGGTAATAAAGTTATTCCTGTTGATGTTAGGTTGATTGCAGCAACCAATAAAGATCTTCATGAATTAACAGATGAAGGTGAATTTAGAGAAGATCTTTATTATCGTCTTAATGTTTTTCCTATTATTATTCCACCACTAAGAGAACGACCAGAAGATATTCCACTTTTGGTTAAACATTTTACACAAAAAATTGCGCGGAGAATGGATAGAAAAATAGATTGTATTCCTGCTAACGCATTGGAACAACTAACGCTTTATCCATGGCCTGGTAATGTCCGTGAACTAGAAAATATTATTGAACGAGCTGTTATTTTAACCAGAGGTTCAACATTAAACCTTCAATTAAAAGAGCTTCATATTAGTAAGCCCTCTCGTTTGAAACAGGCACTAACTCAACCTTCATCCATTGAAAGGCGCATGCAGACTAATGCACCAGAAAGTGATGATGAGGAGCGAGAAAGGATCATTCAAGCATTAAGAGAAACCAATGGCGTTGTTGCAGGAGCCAGAGGTGCGGCTTTAAAATTAGGATTAAAACGAACAACGCTACTATCGCGCATGCAACGCTTAGGTATTTCAATTCCAGAAATACTTTAATTCAGAAATAATTCCTTTTAAAATTATTAAGAGAGAGTGTAATAAATTAATTACACTCTCTCTTTTTTCATATATTTGAAACTTATTAATCTCTATCTATAATCTAGTTGATTATACTTTATTATTTATCCCTCTAATTAATTATTAATAATATAAACCATCAATGGAGCATATTATATATGAATAGCCTGCTTATAAATAAAATTAGTGAAATGAAAAAAGAATATAAAAATAATAAATATCTCTTTATTCCCCAAATTTTAGTTATCGATTTAATAAAACAATTAGGTGCTGAAGAGAAAGATATTAATACACTGATGGAATATGGTGATTATTTAGCTCAAGATCCTACTCTTTCTTTTCGTTATTCCAGAACAGGTCGCTACCTTTTTGATAATGACTTAGAAACAATCTCCAGATTAGAGTATCAACCTTTTGTTCTCACTGAAGAAGATGGCTTTATTCGTGAAGACAGTGGTGCACAAAGGCATTTTAGAGCACTCGATGATCGCTGGCAGAGCAATACCGCCTATCAAGCCTTATTAAAATTAAAGATGTTATTAATTCAAGGTAATACATTTACTCCTCGTCACTTAACAGATCAACAATCGCCAAAATCAATATCAACTGTTTTTCATTTAAGATTAATTGCTCAACCGGACTCTTTAAGCGAACTTTCAATTGAAGGAGTGCATAAGGATGGAGTTGACCACACCATGATTGTTATGATGAATAAGCATAATGTGAAGGATAATACTGGTGCTTTACGTGTTCATTCACCACAAGAAGCCATAGGAACACCTTGGCAAGAAATTAACCCTGAAAATGTGCTTTATGAACACAATAATGCGCAATATCTTGATGTTCTATTAATTGCAGATAATGAATTAAATCATAGTGGTACACCTATTTTTACTCATGACAATAAAAATCAGGCTTACCAAGATTTTATGGTTTTATTATCTCGTTATCCAACGATTGATTCTCACCCATCGCATAAATTCGACTCAATGAATGCACACCCTGATTTACCCTTAACGCTTTATTTAAATCAGTCAGTTGCTTAGTCATAAATCGTTATTACATAAATTAAAACCGTTGAGTTCGGCTAAGTAACAAATCAATAATCAAGACAAGGTTTGATTCAAAGGACGAGCTTTCGATAGTATCACAATGATAATTCACTGCATCGTCATAAATGGGAAAATGAATATCAGCAAGTTCAGCCAATGGATTGGCACTTGCGCGAGTAAATGCAACAATCTTCATACCAATACTTTTTGCTATTCTCGCCTTTTCAACCACTTGTTCAGTCTCTCCACTACGAGATATCGCAATAAAAACGGTATAGCGTGAAGCATTATTAATAAAGATATTCTTACTGTCGCTCAATCCTGAGAGAAATGCATCCTTACCAATCAGCTGTAATCGCTTACTGATATATTCTGAAAATATATGAGAAAACCCTGCCCCATAAATAAAAAATGAATTCTTGCTATTAATTAAATCAACAAAAGCGTGTCTTTTCTCATCTGAAATTAACGTGAAGGTTTTTAAATAATTCGCCAAAAACTGATCAAAAAGAGGCTCTGTTACCTCGTTTTCATCACTTTTCAATTGATGAGATTTTTCAGCCGTGGATAACAATTGTTTGCAGTAATAAACCAACTCACTATAACCAGAAAAACCTAATTTCTGGCAAAGTCGCATAATGGTCGTTGTCGAAACAAAATTGGCTTGTGCTAGCGCTCTGATCGTAAGTTTTCCAACTTGTGTTGGGTTATCAATTAAATAAGAGAGAATACGATATTCTGCGCGTGTTAATTCTGTTGCTCTTGAGAGTAAAGATGATAATCGTGCCGACATACCGGTTACCTTAATTGATACATCGTCCTTACCAACATAAAAGGAAAATGCTGTTCTGGTGATAGAACAGCATTTTTATTCAATTACTCATTAACAGCAAGTGTTGAGATCAAACACGCTTACCATTTACATAAACTTTATGTAATTCAGGCCAATATTCTCGATTTGCTTCGATCATATCATCAAGGATCTTCTTCGCGTGGATCACACTTGGCACTGTTTTATTCAGTGTGAACGCCTCTAATGCTTTTTCATAGCTACCTTCAAGTGTTGCTTCCACCAATAATTGTTCTGATGCCAATTGTTGCTCTAACAAAGTACGATGGAAACGCGGAATGTCACCAACACGAATAGGTTCAGGGCCGTGAGAAGTGATATATGCTGGCACTTCAACCATTGCATCATAAGGTAAATCAGCAATCGCACCTTTATTTTCAACAATCACCAAGTGGCGCTGACGTAAATCAAAAGCTAAAGAGCAAGCAACATCAACAATAAAGGCACCATGAACACCGACATGGAATGCATCAGGTAAAATACCGGTCTCTTTGTATTCACGCGCTGCTTCAAACAAGCGTTTTTCACGACCATCCATTACTTCATTTGCACGGGTGTAATCTGGATCTTGATGCTCAACGATATAATTTGGCATCAAGTAATACTGCAAATATGGGTTTGGAATATATTCAGGGAATGCTTCCATTAATGGCTGAATATGACGCCATGTTTTCACCCATGATGGATCTGAGTGTTGTGGATCAGTTTGAGCTGCATCTTCGGTTAAAAGACCGAATTTAGCGATATGTTCACGTAATTCAGGCAGTTTTTCTTCACCTTTTACGCGCACAGAAGTGAACCAACCAAAGTGATTTAGACCAAAGTAGTCCACATCTAAATCATGGCGATCAACGTTTAATACGGCTGCCATATTACGCATCGCTGCAACAGGCATATCACAGATATTCAATACTCGAGCATTAGGACGTAAACGACGTACACCTTCAGCAACAATCGCGGCTGGATTTGAATAGTTTACAATCCATGCTTTAGGAGAGGCATACTCCTCAACTAAATCAATTAACTCAACCATAGGTAAAATGGTGCGTAAGCCGTAAGCAAGCCCACCAGGTCCACAGGTTTCTTGCCCTACAACACCATAACGTAATGGGATTTTTTCATCCTGCTCACGCATTTTGTATTGACCCACACGCATTTGAGCAAACACAAAATGAGCGCCATCAAATGCAGTTTCCGGATCTGTCGTCACCGTAAATTTAATGGTATCGCTATGATCACGGATCACTTTTTCAACCACGGGTGCAATGGTATCTTGGCGCTCTTTATCAATGTCGTATAAACGAATTTCACTCAGTGGAAAATCCTCTAAACGTACCATTAAACTTTTTACAATTCCCGGTGTATAGGTGCTTCCGCCGCCTGCAATACTTAAGATAAAGGGTGATTTAGTCATCTTACTTTCTCCTATTAAAGTGCGGCTTCGACCGCTTCACGCATTTTTTTCACATGTAATCCATAAACCACTTGAACATTATTACCGTGGCGAACAACGCCTTTAGCACCGGTTTTTTTCAGTAGATCTTCATGAATTGCATCGACATTTTTAACAATGACTCGTAAGCGCGTATAACAATTATCAACGACTTCAATATTGTCACGCCCACCTAGCCCTTCAATAATCTCTTCACCTAACTCATTAATAGTTTCAGGTATTCTTTCAGAGTTAGTGACTGTTTCTGCTTTTTTCTTATAGTCTTCTTTGCTGTATAAACGAGTTTCTTCATCATCATCTTCACGACCAGGAGTTTTAAGATTGAGTTTTAAAATCAAGGTCCTAAAGATAACGAAGTAGAGAACTGACATAATCAAACCCACCACGATATACATAGGCCAATTTGATTTTTCAGTACCTAACGGCAAGTTATATAAAATGAAATCAATGACCCCATTTGCACCAATCGCATGCACACCTAATAGGTAGAACAACATCATGCCAATACCCGTTAATACGGCATGAACTAAAAACAGAACAGGAGCAACAAAGAGGAAGGAAAACTCAAGAGGCTCTGTCACCCCTAACAAGAAAGAAGTTGCAGCCGCAGGAATTAAAATCGCCTTTGCCATCTGCTTTTTCTCTTTTTTGGCCACAGAGATCATGGCAGCCGCTGCTGCTGTTAAACCGAACATTTTAGCGATACCACGCGCATCCCAAATCACAGTGCTGCTGAGTTGTTTTACTTCAGGGCACGCCATTTCAGCAAAATAGATATTTCTTGCACCTTGGTAAGTTGTGCCACAAACATCAGCAACACCGCCTAATTCGGTATACAAGAATGGGGTATAGACTAAATGGTGCAATCCCGTTGGGATAAGAATACGTTCTAAGAATCCATAAATCAGCGCACCAAAAGCACCAGAGTCATGAATAACGAGTGCCATTTTAGTAATACCCGCCTGAGCAAAAGGCCAGATTTCACACATTAAAACAGCCAATGCAATAGTGAAGGGAATAGCAATAATGGCGACAAAACAGTGACCAGAGTAAATAGCCATAATGCCGTTAAATTGACGACCTGAATAACGATTATAAAGCCATCCAGATATTGCTCCTGTTAAAATACCAGCAAATACCCCCATCTCAAGGACTTGAACACCTAATACTATGCCTTGACCTGCAGCTCGCATCTCTTCTGTGCTAACCAACTTCCCTTGCAGTGTTAGGGTAATATTCATAGCATTTGTAAAAATAACAAACACCACTAAACCAATTAACCCTGCATAGCCTTTATCTTTTTTTGCTAAGCCGACAGGAATACCCACAGCAAAAATCAACGCTAAATTGACTAAAATAGCAACTGATGATTTTGCGAGTAATTGTCCAATGCTTTGAATAACCGGGTGATTTAAAAACGGAATATATTCCGCAAGATTGCCATTGCCAAAGACGTTACCTAAAGCGATATATAAACCAACAATAGGTAATATCAAGACGGGTCCATATAAGGATTTACCAAACGCTTGTAGGGCATTAATGAGTTTTTTCATACAGTATCTCGTTGTTGTTTTCTTACACTCATTTCCATGACAGCATCCTGCGCTGGCCTTAAATAAAAAGCAATTTATCCACTTGATTTAGAAACGGATTACGTTAAAAGTAACATGTTACTTTTTTTATTGTGAGCCAACGCATGGTGAATATTCAGACAGATAAAAAGAGGTTTTTAACGATAAGCTGTAGAAAAAAGATCTGATGACAATAAAAAATCATAAAAAAACCGAGCTTACTGACACAAAATCAATAAACTCGGTCTTAAGGCAGAAAAACAATATTAATCAGATAAAATTAACCCTCGGCAGCTTCTCTTAAACGACGTTTAATATTGCTATATTCCGTTTTCACATAGTGTTCTGCCTGAGCCTGCTCCTTGATTGGCTCAACACATACTGCACAATATTTATACTCAGGTGTTTTAGTAATTGGGCTTAAGTTTTCCGCAACCAGTTCGTTACAAGCACCAATCCACCATTGGTAAGTCATATATACCGCGCCTTTATTCGGTCTATCACTGACTGCAGCACGCGTAATTACTTTACCTTGACGAGAGCGTATCCAAACTAACTCTTGATCTTTAATACCCAGTTGTTTGGCATCTTCAGTATTTAACTGAACATAACCTGGCTCATCTGCTAATGCTGCCAATGCTTTACAGTTACCTGTCATTGAACGGCAAGAGTAGTGCCCAACCTCACGGACTGTTGCCAGTACCATTGGGAATTCATCAGACAGTTTGTCAATTGGTGGTGCCCACTCACAGGTAAAGAATTGACCTTTACCGTTAGGGGTATCAAAGTTACCACCTTCGTACAGATATTGTGTACCTGGGCTATCTTCTGTTGGGCAAGGCCATTGAATATAAGCCAAATCCGCCATTTTTTCGTAAGTCGCACCATAATAAATTGGGCATAACTCACGCAACTCATCCCAAATTTCTTTGGTATTGTTGTAATGCATTGGATAGCCCATTGCTGTTGCCATCAGACTGATGATTTGCCAGTCTGTTTTCACATCACCAACAGGTTCAACCGCTTTATAGAAACGTTGGAAACCACGGTCTGCTGCAGTATAAACACCTTCATGCTCACCCCATGATGTTGCAGGGAAAATAACGTCAGCAATAGACGCTGTTTTGGTCATAAAGATATCTTGTACTATCAATAGATCCAGTTTTTCAAACGTTCTACGGATTGTTGCTAAATCAGGCTCAGTTTGCAGTGGATCTTCACCCATTACATAGTGAGCTTTTAATAAGCCGTGATCGATATTATGAGGCACTTCACTTAACGCATAGCCCACTTCATCAGGCATTGATTCAATGCCCCAGAATTTAGCAAATTTCTCACGCGCTTTTTCGTCAGTAACGTATTGATAGCCCGGCAGTGTGTTAGGTAATGCACCCATATCACACGCACCTTGTACGTTATTTTGACCACGAACAGGGCCAACACCGACATATTTTTTACCTAAATTACCGGTTAATAATGCCAAGCTAGTCAGTGAACGAACAGTTTCAACGCCTTGGTAGAACTGAGTAACACCCATTCCCCAAAGAATTGTTGCTGTTTCTGCTTTTGCGTACATACGCGCAGCTTCACGAATAATTTGAGCACTTAAACCTGTCGTTTCTTCAACGGATTCAGGTGTGTAGCTTTCAACTAATTTGCAATATTCTTCAAATTGCTCAGTGTGATTTTCAATAAAGGATTTATCATGCAATCCTTCTTCAATAATCACATGTGCAATCGCATTTAATAGCGCAATGTTAGAACCATTTTTTAAGCCTAAGTGTAAATCGGCTAAACGTGCTGTTTCGATGTAACGAGGGTCACATACAATAATTTTGGCACCCTTTTCTTTCGCCTTAACAATACGGCGAGCAACAATAGGATGCGAGTCTGCGGCGTTATAACCGAAGACAAATAGACATTTGGTATCCTCAATCTCGACGATTGAGTTGCTCATAGCACCATTACCGACCGAACGCTGCAGACCTGCAACCGAAGGGCCGTGTCAGACACGAGCACAGCAGTCTATATTATTATTTCCGATAACCGCACGAGCAAATTTCTGCATAACGAAGTTAGCTTCGTTACCCGGACCTCGTGATGAACCGGTTGTCATAATAGATTTAGCACCGTATTTCTCTTTGATAGCAAGCAGTTTGCTACTCGCAAACTCAATCGCTTCTTCCCAAGAAACCGATTCTAATTTTCCGCCTCTTTCACGACGGATCATTGGTGTTTTAAGACGTGGAGTCAGTATCTTAGTATCATGGATAAAATCCCATCCATAATACCCTTTCAGACACAGCTCACCTTGGTTTGTTAAACCATTGGCTCCTTCAGCGCCAATGATTTTACCGTTTTCCACCTTCAGGTAGATTTTGCATCCTGAGGCGCAATACGGACAGACCGTGATGACTTTTTTCATCAACATTGCTCCTGTGTTCATCAATGTTCAGGTTATTACCTGATCCTCTCCTCTATCTCTATGCAGAGAGTGTGCCAAATAAGCACGCTTTTTCACTTTTCTTCAAGACAATGAAAAATAAAGAAAAATAAAAACCATTGAGTGAGCAAGAAAACAATGAAAACTAAAACAATAGGAAGTGCTCGACACTAATGACGATATTTATGTCGACTTTCGTTTCCATCAATATACGTTATACATAAGAACTTATAGCGAAAGAACATCTTTCATTTGATAAGAAATAACAATTGAGCAAATACGCCTTCTTATCTGCCTTTATCAAGGTCTTACCGTATATAATGATGACAATCTCCTAATATCTCTACCAATATTTCTATCTACTAAAACTATTTAAAATTAATAATTTTGATATTAATGTCATTCAAATAAAAAATTTTTAAACTTCAATAAAAAAAAGCACATAATACTGAACCTGAAAACAACTTCGCGGTCATAAAGACCTCTACACCATACATTTTGATAATAATTGAACATGCAAAAATTAAAGTTTTTAAGGTTTTCGAAAGAAAATATTGCCCTTTTTTTAGCAGTCTACCTTGGTTTTTTTCTTAATCTTTCCGTTTACATTGGCCGATACGGCACACAGAATACAAACAACCCCCTCATTGATGCATTATATATTCTAGGTGAAATTGCCGTTAATATTGCTTTTACCTTCTTCTTATTACGACTTATTTCTTTTTTCGGCTCTCTCTTTTTTAAAATAGTTGCCTCTTTTATTCTCGTCGTCAGTGTCTGTGCTAGTTACTATATTTCTTTTTATGACGTCGTCATTGGATACGGTATTATCATTTCAACACTCACCACAGATACCGATTTATCTAAAGAGCTGGTCAGCCCAAATGTGATTATTTGGATTATTGGCTTATCTATTTTACCTTTAGCGCTTATTTGGCTATGTAAGAAACCAGAAAAAAATCTCACGACTCAACAAAAGAAAAAAATCTGGATAAAAAACACGGCCAAAATGCTTGTGATCGCGCTGGCTGTTTTTGCCTATTTGAAAACACTCGATTCAAGGCAAAAAGCCTATGAAATCAAAAATAACTTAGATTTACCAAGTTATAGTGGTGGTTTAAGTTATGCGTATTTGCCCACTAACTGGATCATTCCATTATTCCAATATGCAATAACGCAGTATGACGATACCTTTAATAGCCAAAATATTTTTGATCCTGCCGATCACTTCACTTATCAGCCCTCAAAAGCTAATGAAGATGTGTATGTCGTCTTTATTATTGGTGAAACAGCAAGATGGGATCATATGGGTTTATTAGGATATGAGCGTCAAACCAATCCGCTATTAAGCCAAGAAAAAAACCTTGTCGCCTTTAAAGGTATTTCTTGTGATACCGCAACAAAGCTTTCATTAAAATGTATGTTTGTACGAGAAAACGGAACAGAAAGTAACGACCAGCGGACATTAAAAGAGAACAATATTTTTTCAGTATTAAGCCAATTAGGTATGTCATCAGAGTTGTTCTCAATGCAAAGCGAGTTGTGGTTTTACAATAAACTTGATTTAAATAACTACGCAATGAAAGAGATGATGACAGCCAAAAATAGCAACTTTGGTAAAGAGCTTGATGACACCTTATTAATTGCTGAAACGGCGAATACGGTTTCTCAGCATCCAAAGGGAAATCATTTAGTGATTTTACATACTAAAGGCTCTCACTTTATGTATTCACAGCGTTACCCAGAATCATTCAAAAAGTATCAACCTGAATGTTTAAATGTGGATGATGAGTGTACCAAAGAGCAGTTAGTGAATGCTTATGACAACTCTATTCTTTATACCGACTATTTTATTGATGGCATACTCGATACATTACGCGATAAAAAAGCCATTGTGTTTTATACCTCCGACCATGGTGAATCTATTTCAGAGAAAGGTGGTTTACACGGAACACCAAAAGAAATTGCACCACCAGAACAATTTAAAGTGCCTTTCTTAGTTTGGATGTCAGATAGCTATTTAGCAGAGCCTGAAAATAAGCAATTATTTGATAACCTAAAACGTAATCAAGATGCAGAGCGCACGTTCTATCATCATAATATTTTTGATTCGATGCTAGGTTGCTTGGGTTATTCCTCTCCAGATGGCGGTATTAATAATCAAAATAACCTCTGTTTTGGTGATATGCCATCAACCCAAAATTAAATTTTCGTAATAACCAATAGACAAAACCCCATGCTCAATATCAAGCATGGGTTTTTTATTATCATAAGTATATATATTGTTTTATTTTTCTATTTTTAAATCTTTCATTTTTAGCTTTACAACTTCATCCCAGTTGTCAATATAATATTAACATTCATAACATCCTAATTCTGCAGCCTTCTTATAATAAAATCTTGCTTTTTCAAAATCTAACGGTATATCACGCCCTAAAAAACACTCAGTACCTACTGCTTGATAACCGCCATAATAACCTGCATCACCTGCTTGATGAAATAATTCCATTGCCTTTTTAATATTATTGTTTTTATCATACATATAACCTAAATTTACAGCTGATGGCCCCATGTAATCATCTTGTCGATCAATAGAGCGTTGGTAATATTTTTCAGCTTCAACATTATTACCACTTTGCTGATAAATAACTGAAACCATCCAATTAGCTTCACTATTACCATCATCAGCAAGTTTTATTAAACTATAAAATTCATCTTTTGTATTTGGCATTTTTATGTTGGACGATGCTAGAAAATCGGGCTCATGTGAATACACTTTTTCAGGAACGAGAATATCAGCTATTATTTTTCCACTAAATATAAGTGTTATAATAAAAAAATAATTTTATTCCATCTCTTTTTTATAGCCATAAGTCACCATTATTAGGTAAGATATTGTTTTGTTGGGAAGTAATATGAGTGTTAAATACAATATCTGAAATTTCAGTATGATATCCATTACTCCATGTAACAGTGCTAGTTAATAAAATTTGATTACCACTTTCATCTATAACACCATTTTTTCTTATAATTTAAATCTATCGATTCTATACCTAAACACTCTATGTTAAATAATTCATCAATATCAGTTTTTCCATTAATATTCTTATCTATCCATAAATTTAAAGAAGACCAGATTACATCATTATTATCAATTCTATTATCTTGATTGTTATCATACTGAGATAATGCATCAAACCCGTGTTTTGCATAGTCGCCTAATATATTAAAAGTGTTATTACCAAATAATTCATTACCATTATCTATAACGCCATTTTCATTTTTATCAAATACAAGAAATGCACTATTACCATCTATCCAACCTGTTGATTCATTTACTCCATCATTATTATGATCGAAATAAACACCTTCATCATCAGATAATGTGAAGATCCCATTATCTGTTAATGCCAATAACTAATGGTGTTTCAGTTTCTTTCTGCTCATCAATATATTCTTGCATTTTTTCAATAATTTTATCTGGTGTATCACCGATTAATTGTAGAATATAATCTGGGTTGTGTTCTCCATTTTCAGTTAACGCTAATATATAGTTCACAAAATCAATACAATTATTATTAAATAGATTATAGTTACTCTCAAAATGGGTATAATCACCTGACTTCATCTTTGATATTGCATTATTAATTCTACCAATAATTTCATTGGTATATTAAGGTAATGTAGCGCTTGTCACTTTATTGGGATCATACCCTTTAGAATCATGAAATGTTAAATTATCTGAACCACCTTCCATTTTAGATCCCCCCATTCCCCAACCAATTGACTCTCCTTTAAATTCAATCCAAGCATGTCCAAACTTTGATTTTTTTGATTGGTTATTTATATCTGTATATACAGTATGTGATGGTGCTATCTTTACAGTAATTATTTCTCTAATTGTATAGTTTTTTCCTATTATTTCATTTCTTTCTATAAGACCAAAATCCTTTCCAACATTATTATCCATTTAATAATCCATTATAAAAATAGTGATATAAAAAATGACACTATAATTTATAGATTTATTTTTATATAAAAATAAAACCGCACTTAATATTTAAATTAAGTGCGGTTTTAAATTTTATAAACTATATTTTAATTATTGATTAAAACTAGCATCAGTATAAAGTTGAGTGGCTTGAATATCTTTTACTGTTTTCGCCCCACCTAACATCATATTAATTTTTAATTCTTTATTTAAATGTTGGATAACTGAATTAACACCTTCAGCACCACCTAAATTTAATCCATAAAGAATTGGACGACCAACAGCGACAACATCTGCACCACTGGCTAATGCTTTAAAGACATGTGAGCCACGACGTACACCACTATCAAACACGATAGGAACACGTTTATTTACCACTTTTGCTATTGCTGGTAATACATCAATAGTGGCTGGCGCACTGTCTAATTGACGTCCACCGTGGTTAGAAACCCAAATAGCATCTGCACCTGCTTTAATGGCAGTATCTGCATCTTCAGGTGATTCAATCCCTTTTACAATCACAGGCAAACCAGACATTTTTTTCACATACTGAATATCTGCGGGTGTGAAGGCTTGTTTAGCTTGTGCGTAAATTTCACTGATACCCGCACCTTTACCTGTTTTCGATTTGTCATCACTGATTTTTGCGAATGCTTCTAAGTTGGCAAAACCTAATGGGAATTGGAAATTATTTTTCACGTCATCTTCACGATAACCACCCACTGAAGAGTCGATAGTCATAATGATACCTTTAGCGCCATACTGTTTTGCTTGAGATAAAATATACTCGTTAAAGGCATCATTTTTGCTCATATAGAGCTGGAAGAAGAACGGATAACCTGGTTGAGCATCAGCCACTTCCTTGATAGTTTTATTCCCATAAGTACTTAACGAGAAAACCGAACCGGCTTTCGCCATACCTCTTGCTGTGGCAACTTCGCCTTGTTGATGTGCAAGCCCTTGAGCTGCCATCGGTGCCTGAATAATAGGCGTATCTAATTTAATACCCAAAAATTCTGTTTTTAAATCTAAGTCAGAAAATTCGATACCTTGTAATGAACGAGGCATAATATATTTTTTATCAAATGCGGTCGTATTTGAACGCAAATTATTTTCGTCTTCAGCGCCACCACGAATATAACCAAAAGCGCCTTTTTCCATATTTGCTTGGACTTGTGCTTCCATCGCTTTTAAGTTAACTATTTTTATTGGACCTTCTGCATTACTTGCTTTATATTCAGCTGCCTGTGCAACACCCACACTTAATGCCATCGCAATAGCAGTGGTTTTTAATATTTTGCTTTTCATTTTTTGTTCCATTTGGATTAAAGGCTTATATTCATAAATTAATAAATATGAACTTCTATTAAATTAACTTTATCGAAAAAGAATATAAGCCTTATTTTTAGGTAAAACTTAAATTAACCGCTTATTTTTTTGTTAAAGTATTATAGCTTGTCATAAGATTACGATAGTCTGGAATATGGTTAGCAAATAGCGCACCTAATCCTTCAACATCATTACGCCAATCACGGTGTAACTCACAAGCTAAACCAAACCAGTTAATTAATTGTGCTCCTGCTTTTGACATTCTATCCCACGCAGAGTCACGAGCAATCGCATTGAAAGTGCCTGAAGCATCGGTGACAACAAACACTTCAAAACCTTCTTCAAGTGCTGATAATGCAGGGAATGCGACACACACTTCAGTAACCACACCGGCAATAATCAGTTGTTTTTTACCTGTCGCTTTAACTGCTTTTACGAAATCTTCATTATCCCATGCGTTGATTTGACCTGGGCGGGCGATATAAGGAGCATCCGGGAACATCTCAACGAGTTGAGGCATTAGAGGGCCATTAGGGCCATTTTCAAAGGAAGTCGTCAGAATGGTAGGTAAATTAAAGTATTTAGCGGCATTGGCTAATGCTAATACATTATTATTGAATTTATCTGGCTCTATATCTCTCACTAAAGAGAGTAATCCAGCTTGATGGTCTACCAACAAAACAGCAGCATTATTTTTATCAATACGATGATATTTAAAGCTCATAATAATCTCCGATAGGATAATAGAGGTAAGACTCAATTAAATCATAGCACCTAATTTATATGACAATACTCCGAACCATTTGAATTTCTATTTAAGTTTATTTATCAGTAATAAAGAATTGATGTCAGAAACTTAAAAGTTAATTAAATATCACGATATTTAATTAACTTTTTATTTTTAAGATAAATTCATTCGTTTCGTTGAAAATAATTATAAGTGCAATCTTTTTTTAATGAATCTAAAGATTATTGCTTTAACTATTCAAAAAATTTGTTGATGTTTTACGGCAGGAAAAAGAGAAAAAAACCCCCGCGGGCGGGGGTGAGATAAGCGCAATTAAAAGGTCTCTAACTTACTATCAGGAGATGGAACATTCATTAATGACGATTACGAACAATTTGATAGCGGCGGGTTAAATACTCAATTGGCACGCTCCAAATATGAACTAATCGGCAGAATGGGAACAATAAGAAAATCGTCATTCCCAAGAAGATATGTAACTTAAATACCCATGCAACACCGTCAAGATTTGCTGAAGCACCACCATGGAATGTCACAATAGATTGTGCCCATGCCACCAGCTTCATCATTTCACTACCATCCATATGTTGGGCTGAGAATGGGATAGTGAGTAGACCCAACGCAACTTGAATAACCAGAAGTGTTAAAATCATGATGTCACCAAATGAAGATGTGGCCCTTACGCGTGGATTAGTTAAACGGCGTTTTAATAACATCACACCGCCCACTAGCATTAACACACCACAAGTACCCCCCCCCACCATCGCCATAATTTGTTTATATTCAATAGGCAAGAATGATTCATACATCCAGTGTGGCGTTAACATACCTAAAAAATGCCCGGCAAAAATACCGATGATCCCAACGTGGAATAAGTTAGAAGCTAATCGCATATTTTTCTTGTCTAGCATCTGACTAGAGCCAGCACGCCAAGTGTATTGACCATAGTCGTAACGTAACCAGCTGCCGATAATAAATACAGCACCAGCAATATAGGGATAGATATCAAAAAATAACATATTGATGTAATTCATTTTTGTGCTCCCGTATCCAACGAATTCCCCACATTGAGATATTGAACTGCCGTTTCTTGTGCAAAACGACGCTGATGTTGGCTAATATTGCTACTGCCACATTGCGTACCTTCTCCAAGGAACGTCACTTGTTCTTCTTCCCACACCGCATCTAACGCCGCAGGTGTATCATCTAAAGGCTCTTTTTCTACTTGAGCTGTTAGTTGTGATGCTTCTAATCCACTTTGTGAGAGGCAAAGCAACACATCAAAAAGAGCGTGATAATCACTGCCTCGTTGTTTTAAACGCTCACCTAACAATGCCAAAATAGGGGCAATGTTGTTTAGCCCTTCAATACACTCTGTTGTAGGTAAAAGTGTCAAATACTCAAGGTAAGTCGGCAAATAGTCAGGGAGTTCACGACTACTTAATGTGATCCCCGCTTGTTGATATTGATTTAGCAAATCAACCATTGCCTGCCCACGATCGCGAGATTCGCCATGAACATGTTCAAATAACAACAGTGACCGTGCTCGACCTCTATCAAAAAGCTCACTGTAATTGGCTTGTGCATCTAACAACTCTTGTTGCGTTAAAGCGTGAATAAATGCCATTAATTTTGCAACTTGAGTCACAGGAAGCTCATCGGCTTCTTGTAATGCATCGATAAGTTCGCCACGGTTATCCCATAATTCTTGTGTGGGATAATCTAAAAGATGAGAAATCACTTTCAGAGAGATCATCATATTTTCTCCTCTGAACGGCGTTCGTCTTGAGGTGTTTTTGATGTGATATCAATCGCATCAATGCGATGACTATTAAACAGGTTAAATTTGCTATCACTACCATGACAACCATCGCCAAAGCTAAAACCACAACCACTACGTTCAGGGAACGCTTCTCTTGCTAATTCACGATGACTTGATGGGATAACAAAGCGATCTTCATAATTTGCAATAGCAAGATAACGGTACATCTCTTGTGCTTGTGCTTCGGTCAACCCTACTTGCTCTAATGCACTAAGATCGGTTTTTCCTTCTACAGTTTCAGCTCGTTTGTAATGACGCATCGCGAGCATACGTTTTAATGCTAATAATACAGGTGCTGTATCCCCAGCTGTCAGTAAGTTAGCTAAATACTGAACTGGAATACGTAAACTTTCTACATCAGGTAAAACACCTGTATGCGGTAACACACCCGCATCAGCAGCAGATTGAATTGGCGACAAAGGTGGTACATACCAAACCATGGGTAAGGTGCGATATTCCGGATGCAATGGTAATGCCAGCTTCCAATCCACCGCCATTTTATACACAGGTGAACGCTGTGCGGCATCAATTACACTTAATGGAATACCTTGCTCTTCTGCTGCTGCAATCACTTCAGGATCGAAGGGATCTAAGAAGATATCTAACTGGCTTTGGTATAAATCTTTTTCATTATCTGCACTAGCAGCTTGTGAGATTTTATCTGCGTCATACAGCATGATACCCAGATAACGAATACGACCTACACAAGTTTCTGAACACAGGGTTGGCTGGCCGGCTTCAATACGTGGGTAGCAGAAAATACATTTTTCAGACTTACCGCTTTTCCAGTTGAAGTAGATTTTTTTGTATGGACATCCGGTTAAACACATGCGCCATCCACGGCATTTATCTTGGTCGATAAGCACAATACCGTCTTCAGCACGTTTATAAATCGCCCCACTTGGGCAAGTCGCCACACAAGCAGGATTTAAGCAGTGTTCACATAAACGTGGTAAATACATCATAAATGTATTTTCAAACTGTCCATACATCTCTTTTTGCATATTTGCAAAGTTTTTATCCGCTGCACGTTTGCTAAATTCACCGCCTAAATCGTCCTCCCAGTTCGGGCCTCTCTCGATTTTAGTCATACGCTGACCGGTGATCAGCGAACGTGGACGTGCTGTTGGTAATGAGCCTTCTGGTGCATTTTTTAAATGCTCGTAGTCATAATCAAATGGCTCATAGTAATCGTCCAATGCAGGCACATCTGGGTTGGCAAAAATTTTAGATAATAGACCAACACGGTTACCCATTCTTGGTACTAATTGACCTTTGATATTTTTGATCCAACCACCTTTCCACTTTTCTTGGTCTTCCCAATTTTGTGGATACCCTGTACCCGGTTTGGTTTCAACGTTATTGAACCATGCGTATTCAACACCTTCACGGCTAGTCCATACGTTTTTACAGGTTACTGAACAGGTATGGCAACCGATACATTTGTCGAGGTTGAGTACCATACCGACTTGTGAACGAATTTTCATTATGCCTTCTCCTGTCCATTCAGGGTTTGTTGATAAGCATCACCTTCACCATCAAGCCAATCAATCTGTTTCATTTTACGCACCACAACAAACTCATCACGGTTAGAGCCAACCGTACCGTAGTAGTTAAAGCTATAAGCTAATTGAGCGTATCCACCAATCATATGTGTTGGTTTTGGGCAAACACGCGTCACAGAATTGTGAATACCACCACGCATTCCAGTCACTTCAGAGCCTGGTAGGTTTATTTGACGCTCTTGTGCGTGATACATATAAATCATGCCATCAGGAATACGTTGGCTGACAATCGCTCTTGCCGTTAACGCACCATTACTGTTGTATGCTTCAACCCAATCGTTATCACTAATACCCATCTCTTTGGCATCATCTTCACTCAGCCACACTACGGGGCCACCACGACCTAGCGTTAACATGAGTAAGTTATCGCTATAGGTTGAGTGAATACCCCATTTTTGGTGAGGAGTTAGGAAGTTCAGCGCTTTCTCAGGGAAACCATTTGGTTTTTTACCTTTAACCGCATCAATCGCCTTGGTATCAATGGGTGGACGGTAAACCACTAAGCTTTCACCGTAAGCACGCATCCACTCGTGATCTTGATACAACTGTTGGCGACCACTTAATGTACGCCAAGGGATCATCTCGTGAACGTTGGTATAACAGGCGTTATAAGAGACATGTTCATCTTCAAGACCAGACCATGTTGGGCTTGAGATAATCTTACGAGGCTGAGCAACAATATCGCGAAAACGAATTTTCTCGTCTTCTTTCACTTTGGCTAAATGAGTGTGATCGCGTCCTGTCACTTTACTTAATGCATCCCACGCTTTTACAGCCACTTGACCGTTAGTTTCAGGTGCTAAAGAAAGAATAACTTCGGCTGCATCAATCGCCGTTTCAATCGCTGGACGCCCTTTTGCTGCGCCATCGTGACGAACTCGATTAAGTTTTTTCAGGAAATCGACTTCTGCTTGTGTATTCCAACTGATCCCTTTACCGCCATTACCCAATTTATCCATCAAAGGGCCAAGTGAGGTAAAGCGAGCATAAGTATTTGGATAATCACGTTCAACAGGAATAAGGTGTGGGGCTGTTTTACCCGGAATAAGGTCACATTCACCTTTTTTCCAATCTTTCACATCAAAAGGCTGAGCCATTTCAGCAGCGGAGTCATGCTGAATAGGCAATGTCACTAAATCGGTTTCAACCCCTAAATGGCCAACACACAATTTAGAGAAGCTTTTGGCGATACCTTTATAGATTTCCCAGTCTGTTTTAGATTCCCAAGCAGGATCAACCGCAGCAGTTAATGGATGAATAAATGGATGCATATCCGAAGTATTCATATCATCTTTCTCATACCATGTAGCGGTTGGTAAAACGATATCGGAGAAGAGACAGGTACTTGACATACGGAAGTCTAAAGTCACCACTAAATCAACTTTACCTTCACCGCCTTTATCTTGCCATTCCACTTCTTGTGGCTTAACTTGGCCTTGCTCACCTAAGTCTTTACCTTGTAAACCGTTTTCAGTTCCCAGCAAGTATTTCAGTAAATATTCATGCCCTTTACCCGCAGAACCTAATAAGTTAGAACGCCAGATAAATAAATTACGTGGGAAGTTTTGTGGATTATCCGGTTGCTCTGAAGCAAAACGGATTTCACCTGATTTCAATGCATTAACGGTGTAATCAGCGGCACTAACGCCTGCCTCTTGGGCTTTTTTCGCAATAGACAGAGGGTTTAAATTTAATTGAGGCGCCGATGGTAACCATCCCATACGTTCTGAACGCACGTTCATATCAACCAAACTACCACTAAAGCGTGATTTATCCGCTAATGGTGATAATAGCTCTGTCGGTGATACGGTTTCGTAACGCCACTGACTTGAGTGATTATAAAAGAACGATGTACTGTTCATATGACGAGGTGGGCGTTGCCAATCAAGACCAAATGCTAAAGGCAACCAACCTGTTTGTGGACGTAATTTTTCTTGTCCAACATAATGTGCCCAACCCCCACCACTTTGACCAACACAACCACAGAAAATCAGCATATTAATAATGCCACGATAGGTCATATCCATGTGATACCAGTGGTTAATACCAGCTCCCACAATCACCATAGAACGACCATGTGTTTTTTCTGCGTTATCCGCAAATTCACGCGCAATACGGGTGATGTCTTGACGGCTTACACCCGTGACTTTTTCAGCCCATGCTGGTGAGTACGCTTTTATTTCATCGTAATTTGATGCGCAGTTCTCATCATTTAAACCACGATCAATACCGTAGTTTGCTAATAGCAAGTCATAGACGGTTGTAACGTATTTTTCTTCGCCATTCGCCAGTGTAATACGCTTAGCAGGCAGTTTATGAACGAGCACATCATCAAGGGCAACACCTTCAAAGTATTCACTTTTGATGCCACCAAAATAAGGAAATGCAACGTCAACAACATCATCGTGGTTCTCTAAAAGCCCCAGTTGTAACGTGACTTCTTCGCCACTCTTACCATCTTTAGGCTCAAGATTCCATTTAGCAGCACCTTCCCAACGAAAGCCCATCGAACCTTGAGGAGCAACCAATTGCTGTGTTTTTTCATCAATAGCAACAGTTTTCCACTCTGGATTTTTCTCTTGATCCAGATTGTTCACTAAATCAGAAGCACGCAACATACGACCTGCAACTAGCTTGCCTGAGTCGTGTTTATCTAACATCACCAACATTGGCATGTCAGTGTAAGTGCGCACGTAGTTACTAAAGTATTCAGTTTGGCGTTTAACGTGGAATTCGTTAAGAATAACGTGTCCCATCGCCATTGCCATTGCGCTGTCAGTACCCTGTTTTGGATTTAACCATTGATCACAGAGTTTCGCGATTTCAGCGTAATCAGGTGTTACCGCAACGGTTTTAGTCCCTTTATAACGAACTTCTGTAAAGAAGTGGGCATCTGGAGTACGTGTTTGCGGTACGTTAGAACCCCATGCAATCAGGTAAGAAGAGTTATACCAGTCTGCTGATTCAGGAACGTCGGTTTGCTCACCCCAAGTCATTGGCGATGCAGGTGGTAAATCGCAATACCAATCGTAGAAGCTTAAGCATGCGCCACCAATCAGAGATAAATAACGAGCACCCGCAGCATATGAGACCATCGACATAGCCGGAATTGGCGAGAATCCGATAATACGATCAGGGCCAAACTCTTTTGCTGTAAACACGTTAGAAGCAGCAATGATTTCATTCACTTCTGACCATGACGAGCGAACAAAACCACCACGACCACGCGCTTGTTTATAGCTTTTAGTTTTTTCTGGCGAGCTAATGATTGAAGCCCAAGCATCGACAGGATCACAGTGTTGTGCTTTCGCTTCACGCCATAATTTAATTAAGCGTTTACGCACCATGGGATATTTAACGCGGTTTGCGCTGTATAAATACCATGAGTAGCTTGCACCACGAGGGCAACCACGAGGCTCATGATCTGGTAAATCCGGACGTGTACGTGGGTAATCCGTTTGTTGGGTTTCCCATGTAACTAACCCATTTTTGACATAAATTTTCCAGCTACATGAACCTGTACAGTTAACACCATGAGTGGAACGGACAATTTTGTCATGTTGCCAACGACTGCGATAACCATCTTCCCAGTCACGATTAACATTTAATTCTTGGCCATGATCCTTTGAAAAGGTATCGCCAAGCTGTTTAAAATAGCGGAATCTATCGAGAAACTTACTCATCAGATACTCTCCCAATGCGCGCGAGCGCTCTCACATTGCGTATAATTCGTCATTATTGTTTATTGTGTTTACGTCCATAGACCAACCAAGTGATCAAGACGCAGGCGATATAAAATAGAACAAAGATTTTCATGGCTCCGGCAGGTGAGCCAGTCATAGCCAGTGATGTACCGAAGGCTTTAGGAATAAAGAAGCCACCAATTGCACCAATTGCAGAGATAAAACCAAGCGCAGCGGCACTTTCTGTCACCGCTTCTTTTTGAGCAGCTTCATCGGAAGCACCTTGTGCTTTCATACGATCAACGGTGATTTTTCTAAACACCACGGCAATCATTTGGAATGTAGAACCACTACCTAAACCCGCGGTCAAAAACAGCACCATAAAGACACCATAGAAAGCGATAAATGAGCCACCAGTTCCATTTTCAGGTAGTGTTAAGAAGAGTAGAGCCGAGAATATCGCCATAATGATAAAGTTAATCAGCGTGACTCGAATGCCCCCAAATTTATCTGACAATGTACCGCCTACAGGGCGAGCTAAAGCACCTAATAAAGGCCCAAAGAAGGCATAATGCAAAATAACGATATCTGGGAATTGGGTTTTAGATAACATCGCAAAACCCGCTGAAAAACCGATAAAAGAACCAAAAGAACACAGGTATAAAATACTTAATAACCAGAGATGACCGCGTTTTAAAACAGGTAATTGCTGGCTTAAAGACGCTTTATTCGCAGCAAGGTCATTCATACCAAACCATGCGGCAACTGTCAGAATAAGCAAGAAAGGAACCCAAATCCACGCGGCATTTTCTAACCATAAACGTGAACCATCAGGTTGCACAACGCCTGGACCACTAAACATTGCAAAAACGCCAACACCTATCACTAAAGGTGCGACTAACTGCATAACGCTCACACCCAGATTACCTAATCCACCATTTAATCCTAACGCACCACCTTGACGGGCTTTAGGGAAGAAAAAGCTGATGTTTGCCATACTCGACGCAAAGTTTGCCCCAGCAAAACCACATAATAATGAAATGACAATAAAGGTTGAGTAAGACGTTGTGGTGTCCTGTACGGCAAAGCCAAGCCAAATACAAGGAATGATCAAAAAGACGGTACTGATTGCAGTCCATCGACGCCCACCAAAGATAGGAATAACAAATGAATAAGGAACACGTAAAATAGCACCAGAAACAGAAGGAAGCGCCGTCAGCATAAACAGCTGATCTGTGGTAAAGTTAAAACCTACTTTGTTTAAATTGACTGCAACGGCACTAAAAAGCATCCAGACGCAGAATGATAAAAGTAAACAAGGAACAGAAATCCATAAATTACGTGAAGCGACCTTTTGACCAGTCTTTTCCCAAAAAACTTTATCTTCAGGATGCCAATCTTCGATCACCCCTTTTCTTATTTTTTCTGGGTGTTGAGTGAGTGCCATAACAACCTCGGTTAACGGTTAAATTGACACCTTTTTACGATTAGAATTGTTAATAAGTCATGATCTGTATCAAGCAAACATTTGTTTGTTTTTTAAGCTAAAGTAACTATTTACACCTAAGTATTAATAGGATTAACCCTACTTTTTCATTTTAAATTATAATGTTAAATGAAAAACATGATAATTTAGCGGAGAAATTACCCCCGTCGGCTATTTAGAGGTAATACTTTAGTAGTATATGACATTTGATACTTTTTTAAGGCAAGATAGCGACTGAATAAATTTGGAAAAACAACAATGACCACGCATAAAATCCAATGGCACTACCGTTTTTCAATTATTAATCAAATCGCAATATTGATGTTACTTTTCACCCTACTAGGTGTGGTAGGCATGGCAATTTCTAACCATATTATTTTAAGTGTACAAGGCAACGCGCACGCGATTAATAAATCAGGATCTTTGCGTATGCAAAGTTATCGCTTGTTATCTGCGTTACCTCTGGATGAGCAACACCGTTATTACCTTCATGAGTTAGAAACTGATTTAGACAGCGATGAGTTACTTCAAGTCCTGAGCAACACATCATTACAATCACAATATGCTCAGTTAAATACTTATTGGAAAGAAACCTTAAAGCCAACTTTGCTCTATGCTCACCAACGAGATGATGCAAAACAAGAGGTCGCCTTTTTTGTTTCTCAATTAGATAAATTAGTATTAAGCATAGATCAGCTAACAGAACAAAAAATAAGGCTGGTGGCTTACACTCAACTTATATTTACCGCACTCACACTATTACTATTATTTGGCTCCGTCTGGCATTTCCGTCGTCGTTTATTGCATCCTTGGCAACAATTAATGGAAATGGCGAATTCAATTGGTCATGGTAATTTCTCAGCACGCTTCCACCAGCGCGATCATCATGATGAGATTGCGACATTAGGTATCGCACTTAATACTATGTCAGAAGAGCTTTCAACGCTCTATAGTGAATTAGAGAAAAGAGTGATTGAAAAAACACATGATTTACAACAAAAAAATAAAGTGCTCTCTTATCTTTATCATTCAAGCCAGCAATTACATTCCCCGGCACCACTTTGTGCTCGATTAAGACAGATACTATTTGAACTTCAACAAATTATTCCTGATACCTATTTGCAGATACGTTTGTATGAGGATAATCATCACACATTATTTAATGAGATCAGTTTAGAGCCACACTCACGTCCTGAACATTGCCCAGACCAACAATGTGAGCGCTGTGATGAAACCGTTTCAGCCACTATTCCACTAAGCCGTGAACTATTACATTGGGAATTAGCAGATCAGATCCATCGTTATGGGTTATTTGTTATGCAGTTACCAGAACATACCGCCCTGACAGATGAACAGAATAATTTAATGTTATTGCTGACAAAACAAATCTCCGCCATGTTGGCAATGGAACAACAAAATGAGCAACAGCAACAGCTTTTACTCATGGATGAGCGCTCTGCAATTGCCCGTGAATTGCATGACTCCATCGCACAATCACTTTCATGTTTAAAAATGCAAGTCAGCTATTTGCAAATGCAGTCAGAAACCTTACCAGATAATTGCCAAAAATTACTTAAAGAGATGCGAGAAGAGCTTAATGTTGCTTATCGCCAACTAAGAGAATTGTTAACTACATTTCGTTTAAAACTCACTGAACCTGGATTATTGGCCGCATTAGAAAGTACGTTGAATGAATTTAATCAGCGACTTGGATTTACTATTAATTTTGACTATCAATTACCCGCAAAGTGCGTAAATTCACATCAAAGTATTCATGTAGTTCAAATTGTGCGTGAAGCATTGAATAATATATTACAACATGCCAATGCCAACTGGGCTGAAGTCTCATTGTCTCTTGATAATGGCATTATTGAACTAAAAATTAACGATAATGGTGAAGGAATTAGTCCTAACCCTGAAAAATTAAATCATTATGGCCTTATTATTATGCGCGAACGCGCAAATAGCCTAAATGGTTCTTATACTATAAAAGTACGTGAACAGGGCGGTACTCAAGTGTTTGTTAAATTTCCATTAATCACTACTCATAAAGACCCTGTCTAACATGGAGCAAGTCGTAATGAATAACATGGGCTCACCCACAGAAAAAGCGACAATTTTACTCATTGATGATCACCCAATGCTACGCAATGGCGTAAAGCAACTCTTAAGTCTTGATACAACATTAACTGTCGTTGGGGAAGCGGGTGATGGTATTCAAGGTGTAAAGTTAGCTGAAGAATTAGATCCTGACTTAATATTATTAGATCTGAATATGCCAGGAATGAATGGTTTTGAAACCCTTGATCAATTGCGATTAAAGTCATTATCAGGAAGGATCGTCGTGTTTAGTGTATCAAACTACAGCGATGATTTAGTGACTGCGTTAAAACGTGGTGCTGATGGCTATCTTTTAAAAGATATGGAGCCTGAAGAATTGTTAGCAGCACTAAAACAGGCGGCAGCTGGAAAAATGGTTGTCAGCCCTGCATTAACGCCTATTTTAGCGGAATCATTACGTGAAGATCGCTCTGAAGGTGAGCGTGATATTGAGCAACTCACCCCACGCGAACGCGATATTTTAAAACTAATAGCGCAGGGGCTATCCAATAAAATGATCGCACGTAAACTCGATATTACGGAGAGCACGGTCAAAGTACACGTTAAACATTTACTGAAAAAGATGAAGCTAAAATCTCGTGTTGAAGTTGCTGTTTGGGTTCATCAACAACGGGTCGATTAATCAAAATTAGGTACAATGGGCTGATGAGTACTCATCAGCTCAACTAACTCTTTCGCCCCTTTTTGTAGTGACTCTCCTTTTAACCACATGGCATGAATAGGTAATCGCAATTCATTTTTCGTGTTTTTAAACTGAAGCTGTTTTAATTTACCTTTCTGCAATTGTGTATAAATTAGCGAATACGGTAAATTACCCCATCCCATTCCGGCTTCAACCATACCTAATGCCATTTGAAAACTATCGGTTTGCCAATAATTTGTCGCGACTAATGAGCGCTCATCTCTAAGCTCTTTGGTATGGCTAGCTATCATTATTTGGCGAACATTTACTAAATCCTCAATAAATACGCCTGAAGGATGTGCTAGCGCAATATGGCTCGCGGATATCGTTGCCACTAATGACTCAGAGCCAAGATATTGAAACTGCTCATCACCATTCACATACAAGCCACCATAAACTAGACTCAATTGAATTTTATGTGCATGTAACATCTCAATAATGTCATCTTGTGCCGCGGTTATCACATTCACATTAAGTAATGGATAACGTTGCGTTAATTCTGATAACGCAGGTAATAGATAATCAGGATTAATATCAGCCGCAACACCAATATTTAAGACACTTTCGAGATCCATCGAAAGCTCTTGTGCATGCACTTGTAATAATTTTAATTGTTCTGCGATCATTCTGGCATGAGGCTCAAGTGCCTTCGCTTTTTCGGTCGGCTGAGGCTCTCGTGATGAACGCTCAAAAAGTGCATAACCTAATTCAGCTTCCATATTGGCTATCGCCATGCTAACCGCAGAGGGAACGCGTTTTAATGAACGTGCAGCTGCAGAAAAAGAACCTTTATCCATCACGGCTAAAAATATCGCAATATGTTCACTTGAAAACTGCATGTTCACTCCTGATATTTCAGTTAAATTGATACTAGCTGACTTTTTCTGTCATTCTTGCTGATTTATCTTACGATGCTTAACAACTCTAATCCACAGAAAAAGAGAGAGCAATGCAAGGTATCAAACGAAAAATTGTCTACGTAACAGCTTATGAGATTTTTGGGTGGGTTATTTCATCCGTCGGACTTGCCCTTTTAGCTGATAGCTCTACAGCGGTAACAGGCCCATTAGCGCTTGTGATAACAACAATCGCGGTGAGTTGGAATTTTATTTATAACTGCATGTTTGAATTTTGGGAGAGTCGACAAGTTTCAAGAATTCGAACTTTTAGGCGCCGTCTTGTCCATGCGATTGGATTTCAGCTAACACTGGTGGTCTATTTAATTCCATTAATTGCCTGGTGGCTTAATGTTTCGTTATGGCAAGCGTTAGCGATGGATTTTGCGCTCATCCTCATCATCCCTTGTTATACCTTCACTTATAACTGGGTATTCGACAAAGTGTTTGGTTTACCTAAATCAGCATTACCTGAGAATGTTCCCACAGCCTAGGCGATAAACGCATTGAGAAGAGTGATCCTATGATGGTTCACTCTTTAACAGGATAGATATCTTCTAAGGCAAATTGCTCAATACCGCCTTCTAACTCACAGCGACCTAAACCAATATTTTTATCATCAGCCGTTGTTCTTCTTAACAATTTACCCGTCACTTGAGAAAGCGTTGAGTCAATTTCAATCACACGGTAATACTCTTTCATATAGCTCTCTTCACCCAGCGCCATATAAACTAAAAACTCATCACCTGTTTTAATATTCATCTCGTTGTACTTACTCTTAGTCGTTAATCTAATGATGATAGACTAGTTTAGTCTAACGAAAGGTGATAAGAGAAAAATTGACTCACTCGATATTACATTAAGTTAATTTATTAACTTCCAACTCATCATAATGATGCTGATCAGAATAAATGATAGTGTTATGTATTGAAAGAAACGCTCTGATAAATACACTAAAAGATAGCGTGCTAGCGGAATAGAAAGCAATGAACCTAAACAGAGGATAAGAGCGGTATGTACGTCGGTATAACCACCAGCACTATAAGCGATAGCTGAACCACCAGAAAGAATGGTCGTGATAAAAATAGAAGTACCTATCGCCTCTTTAATCCCCATTTGTGCAAACCGCATTAATACAGGCAATACCACTAATCCCCCTCCCACTCCCGTTGCTCCAAGCACAAACCCCGCACTCATTCCTGGTACAAATAAGGAAGAAAAAGTCACTGTAGAAGGTGGTGGCAAAACAATTAGAGGATCTGAAATTGCTGACCTTCTTATCATTCGCTGTAAAAATAAGATCAATGAAAATACGATAGCAACGATCATTAAAATATTAATCGCTGATTCAACACGATCGTAATATTGAGGCTGCGATCCCAACCACGTCACCCCATAACTCGCTAAAAAAGTCGCAGGAAACATAATCGCCAAAATTAATAATGCAGGTTTTAATGGAATATTACCTAGACGAAAATGGATATAAGAAGACGAAAGTTTCATTAACATCGATAGCAAATTAGCCGTTGCCACTGCCGCTAATGCATTCATGCCAAAAAGATAAATCAGGACAGGCAATAAAATAACACCTCCTCCAACACCAGTCGTTGTAATAACTAACCCTATTGCAGCGCCAATAAGCAGTTGTGAGACGAGTAACATCTTATTTCCTTTTGCTGATAATTTAGCGAGCCTAGATTATAGGCAAAATAACTTATAACCAAAAGGAATTAGATATAACAAATAGATATATAAATAAAATTATTATAAAAAAGCCCCTTAATACGAAATTTACTCATATTAAAGGGCGACGTCTAAAGATTAATATTACCCTTATTAATCAATATATTAATTTTTAATACATCTAATTTATTTCAGCTAAAATAGTTTCAGCAGAAAAATAATCACCTGTTTTAGCTTTTTGTAATAATACCCCGCCACGAGATGCAACCACCTGAACTTCCATTTTCATTGCTTCCATAATAGCGATGACATCGCCTTCTTTAACTTTATCACCATCAGATAAGATCCAGCTATGTAATACGCCAGAGATTGGCGCTATCACAGCTTTTTCATTCTCTTCTTTTTCATGACTAGCTTTAATAGCTGTTGGTATTGCCACAGAGAGCGAAAGTAATTGAGCAGGTAAAGCCAGTTCATGACGACGACCATCAATTTCAATAAAAGTACGAACAAGCTCTTCATTTTTTGCAGGTGTGCTACGAGGGAAATGGGTATTTTTTGCCTGAAAATCTGTTTCAATCCAACGGGTATGCACTTTGAAATCTTCAGTAAAATCGGCATGCTCCATCATTTCACAATGGAAAGGCAATACACTTGCTACCCCTTCAATTTTAAATTCGGATAATGCTCGACGAGCCCGTGCAATAGCTTGTTCGCGAGTTGCACCTGTCACTATCAATTTTGCCATCATAGAATCAAATTGGCGTGAAACCTGATAATTGTCAGTAACACCACTATCAACTCGCACACCTGGACCTGAAGGCTGAGAAAAATGCGTAATTAAGCCTGGTGTAGGTAAAAAACCTTTGGCGGGATCTTCTGCATTGATCCTAAATTCAAAAGAGTGACCCCGAGGAACAGGCGTTTTATCAATACTTAGCGGTAAACCTTCAGCAATACGTAACTGCTCGATCACTAAATCGATACCCGCCGTTTCTTCTGTAACAGGATGCTCCACTTGTAAGCGTGTATTCACTTCTAAAAATGAGATAGTGCCATTTGCACTTAATAAAAACTCAACTGTACCTGCACCCACATAACCTGCTTTAGCACAAATATCTTTAGCCGACAGGTGAATACGTTCACGTTGTTCGTCTGTCAAATAAGGTGCTGGCGCTTCTTCAATAAGCTTTTGATTACGACGTTGTAGTGAACAATCTCGTGTCCCGACAACCACAACATTGCCTAGTTTATCGGCAATAATTTGCGCTTCAATATGACGAGGTTTATCTAAGAATTGTTCAACATAACATTCGCCACGGCCAAATGCGGTCACTGCTTCCCGTACTGCGGAATGGTAAAGTTCTTCAATTTCTTCCATTTTATGGGCAATTTTTAAGCCTCGCCCACCACCACCAAAAGCGGCTTTGATGGCAACAGGTAAACCATATTGCTTGGCAAAATCTAATACTTCTTTAGCATCATTAACGGGATCCGCAGTACCATTAACAAGAGGAGCACCAACTGATTGCGCAATCTTACGCGCTTTCACTTTATCGCCAAGTACCTCAATCGTTTCAGGATTTGGCCCAACCCAAATAAATCCGGCTTCTTGTACCGCAGCTGCAAAATCCGCACGCTCTGAAAGAAAACCATAGCCTGGGTGGATCATAGTCACTTTATTTTTACGTGCGATATCAATAATTTTATCGATATCTAAATAGCTTTCTTTCGGTAAATTGCCATTAAGTCCATAAGCTTCATCAGCAAGACGAACGTGTAGTGCATCAATATCATCATTGGCGTAAATAGCGATGGAAGTCGCACCATAGTCCTGACAAGCTCGAATAATACGAACTGCAATTTCACCTCGGTTTGCAATAAGTACTCTATGCTTCACTCGTTGTTTTTGGTTAATTGTTGTCATGAGTGGCATTCTCCTATCAATATTCTTGAAATTCGGTAATTGGATTAAAACGAATTTTAGCGTTAACAGGGATCTGCCCTGCGAGTGGTAAGTGATATTCAGCAACAGCGCCAATAACAGGATATCCTCCTGTTAATGGGTGATCGTTAAGAAACAAAACAGGCTGTCCACTAATTGGCACTTGTATTGCACCAATGCAGGTGCCTTCACTCGATAATTCTTGTTGTTCCTCACGCACAAGAGGTGTTTCGCCCAATAAACGTAAGCCAATACGATTAGATTGTGGTGTGACCTGCCATAATTGAGAGGTCAGCGTCTTTATTGCATCTGCGGTAAACCAGTCCGTACGAGGCCCTAAAACAACATCGAGTGTAACGATATCCCCTTCTTTTGGTAGAGTTAATGTCGGTTGTTCCTCCACAATAATACTGTTTGATGCACTTTCATTATTAAGGTGAAGTACATCTCCTTCTTGTAGAGCATGAGGGCCAATTTGCGCTAAGGTATCAAAAGACTGACTGCCTAAAACTTTAGGTAATTCAAATCCCCCTCTCACAGCAAGATAGCTACGCACCCCAGTTGTTGGTATACCTAAAATAATTTCATCACCACGACGAACATCAATAGGTTGATAGTTCGATGGATATTCACTCTCACCTGACTCAGATTTTAGTAAAATAGAACAATTCGCTCCAGTTAAGGCAATAACACAATCTTGTCGTGCTTTAAGTGTCAGTCCACCTTGGGTTATCTCGAGTGCAACAAAAGTTGTGGGATTACCCACTAAACGATTAGCCGCATGTAAAGCGGGTTTATCAAGTGCACCTGAAGCAGATACTCCCATTGATGCAGCACCAATACGCCCTTCATCTTGAAATAATGTCTGTAACCCTGCTGAAATAACATATAGCCCTTTATCATTTAATGAGAGCGGGGAAGCGACTATGGCTTTTTTCTCCGGTAGTGAAACGGTTATCGGTGATTTTTGTGCATCAACAAAATGCACTTCATTTCCCGGTAATAAAAAGGCAGGCTGTTCGCGGGAAAGATCCCACATTTTTATTTCCGTAGTTCCGATTAACTGCCAACCTCCGGGGCTTTGTTGTGGATATACACCACTAAATTCACCGGCTAATCCTACTGATCCGGCAGGAATTCGCGTACGCGGTGTTTTACGACGAGGCACATAAAGTTGGGTTTCATCTGCAATCAAATAGGCAAACCCCGGTGCAAAACCAGTGAATGCAACTTGATAGGTTTGTTCTGTATGTCTACGGATCACTTCACTGGTAGCGATCCCTAATAATTCAGCGACCTCATTAAGATCCTCACCTTGATAATGAACAGGGATAGTTAATGATTGCGCTTGATGTGCTGATACCACTTTGACTTCTAATTGTCGAAGTTGAAACACAAGTTCTTCAGCCGTGATTAGCCATGGCGTAAAGTGAATTAAGAGTGTTTTCGCCGCGGGTACAATGTCTTGAATAGCTGCAATATCCGCTTGTTTAACGGATTCATACAATGCGAGAGTCTCTTTTAAAGAAGATAGCTCAACTAATAAATACGATAAATTAACAGGTAAAAAGCGCAAAGCATCTTCCTCCCTTATACGTGATAAGCTACATCAGGCACATCAGTAATAAACATATGTCCTGGTGCATGACTTAATGCAAAGGGAACACCCGAGCGCATTACCGCGGCTTGAGGTGTTACACCACAAGCCCAAAATACAGGGATCTCACCTTGTTCAATTCTCACTGGTGCACCAAAATCTGGCGACATGATATCTTTAATACCAAGCATTTCAGGTGAACCTATATGTACCGGTGCACCATGTACCGAAGGAAATCGACCACTGATCATTACCGCATCAGCAACTCTATCAGCCGGAATAGGACGCATTGAAACCACTAATTCACCTTCTAATCGCCCTGCTGGACGACACAAGCGATTCGTTTTATACATCGGGACATTGCTGTTATCTGTGATATGACGAATTTCAATCCCCGCTTCTAACATGGGCGTTTCGAAAGTAAAACTACAACCAATAAGAAACGTAACAAGATCGGGATGTTGTGCCCAAATATCTGTGGCATCTGTAATTTCATCCGCTAATTTGCCATTTTCCCAAACACGGTAAAGAGGAATGTCAGTACGCAGATCGGCACCTTTCGCTAAAACAGTACGATAACTACCTGATTCACAAACATCTAATATCGGACAACTTTTAGGATTACGCTGAGCATAAAGTAAGAAGTCAAATGCCCAATCACGAGGCAAACTAATCATATTAGCTTGTGTCATTCCTCTCGCCATTCCTGCTGTTGGTATCGATAAGCCATGACGAATGGCTAATCGAGCCTCTTGTGCTTTGGTGATTGCATCAGCCGTTGCTTTCATTAAGTTTGTCATATTTAGCTCTCACTTTTCAGTAAAGCAGGCGCAAATGGTTTAATTGCAACACCATGATTTAGCAAAGTTTCTTTTACGCTTTTAGCTAAATTGACTGCATCAGGACTATCACCATGAACACAAATAGAATCTGCTTCTATAGCAGTAAAAATACCTTCTATAGACTCAATTCCCCCTTCTTGTACAAGTTGCAACATACGTTGTGCAACACGTTTCGGATCATGTAAAACAGCGCCCTCTTTTTTACGAGAAACCAGCGTACCATCAGCGTGATAAGCTCTGTCTGCAAATGCTTCCGCTATTACACGAAGCCCTTTTTCTTTTGCAAGGGTAATCAAAGATGATCCCGCTAAAGCAACTAAGGTAAGTTGAGGGTCAATCGCAAGAATAGCCTCAATAACCGCAATTGCTTGGCGTTTATCATGAGCTATTGTGTTATAAAGCGCACCATGCGGTTTAACATAAGTCACGTTCATACCAACAGCTTTAGCTAATCCTTGCAAAGCGCCTATTTGATAAATCACATCAGCGGTTAATTCATCACTAGCGATATCCATATTACGACGGCCAAAACCTACTAAATCAGGATAGGCAACATGTGCACCAATCGCGACACTATGCAGTTTTGCCGCTTTTAATGTTTTCAGAATTCCCTCAGGGGATCCCGCATGAAAACCACAGGCAATATTGGCACTACTGACTATTTCGAGTACCGAATCATCATTGCCCATGCTCCATTGACCGAAGCTTTCACCTAAATCACTGTTTAAATCGATGGCATTTATCATTGTTATTATTCCTTTAAACAATCTTGAGGTAGTTGAAAATCGCACCTACTGACATGATGCCCATATACCAAGTCAGCAAACAGACTAAAATGCCTGACCATAACAGCCATGCTGGATATTTATAGCCATTCATTAAGTCTTGACGACGCCATGCAACAAAAATAAACAGCGTCATACCAATAGGTAAAATCAAACCATTAAAACCACCTGCAAAGACTAATAAAGCCGCAGGGGCTGTTCCCATCATCATGTAAATAGCTAATGAAACAGCAATAAAGATAATAGTTGCGATATTACGTTGGCGCTCTGTGATCTCTTTTTTAAACACTGTAATAAATGACATAGAAGTGTAAGCAGCACCAATAACACTAGTAAGAGCCGCGGCCCATAAAATAAGACCAAAGATACGTAATCCGGTTAAACCCGCAGCATGCTGAAATGCTTGAGAAGCAGGATTTGCAGCATGACTAGAAATATCTAATGTTACGCCACTAGCTACAACACCCAAAATAGCAAGGAATAAAATGTAGCGCATCAATCCAACAACTAAGATACCTTTCGTTGCGGCACTCGATACCGCTTCAATGTTCTCAATCCCCGTTGTTCCTTTATCAAGAAGACGATGAGCACCGGCATAACAGATATACCCTCCTACTGTCCCGCCAACAATAGTGGTAATTGTGGCAAAGTTAATAGAATCAGGTAAAACCGTTTGTTTTAATGCTTCACCAAGAGGCGGATTAGAAGCAAACATGACAAAAACAGTCAGTAAGATCATGACAAGGCCAAGAACAATAATCATACGGTCAATAAAATTACTGGCTTTACGCGAAGAGAAAATATAGATCGCAAGTAATGCACTTAAGATCCCTCCCCATTTAGGATCTAGCCCAACCATAGCATTAAGCCCTAATCCTGCGCCTGCTATATTACCGACGTTAAAAACCAAGCCACCGAAGATAACTAAGATTGCTAACAAATAACCACTACCTGGAATAGCTTTGTTGGCAATATCTGAAGCGCGCATATTGGTTACCGTGATCACTCGCCAAATGCTTTGTTGCACAATAAAATCAATCACGATCGACGCTAAGATCCCAAATGCAAATGCAGCCCCCATTGTCGCTGTAAAAGTTGCAGTTTGTGTAATAAAGCCGGGACCTATTGCCGAGGTTGCCATTAAAAAAATAGCGGCAATCAGTGAAGAACGTCTATTTTTTATAAACGAAGTTGGAGCTGTATTTGCAGAATCTTGTGTAGCCATAAGCTACCCCCTTTATCATCATTATTTTAATTATTATTACTAAGGCAATTTACATGCCATTGTTGAGCATGAACACGTAATTGTTAATCATCTGATATTAGATTGTTGAACAATTAATAATAATAGATGAATAAATAAGCAAATAGATTTAAATATGAGATGATAAAAGTGTAAAGAAGATCGCATTTTTAACATTTTCTTGACAATTGGTGATAGTTTATTCGTATTAAAAATGCACGAGAATGAGGCATAAAAAGAAAAGATGCACAAAAATAGTGCGTTTAAATGAAGAAAAATAAATTTGAGTACTAAAAATTGACGAACAAAAATTCAATTTTGTTAATAAAAAGAAACAGAAAGTAACAACGTAGAGGGTGATAAGGGCAACATACCGCGACAATAGAGGTTATATATTGTAAAGCTCACTGATAGAATAGATGTTTCTATTAAGCTAATAGCAGAAGATAATGCAGAAAAAAACATCACCACAAATTCTTTCTCAAAAAGTCGCCAATATTATTCGGCAAAAGATCACTATCGGAGAATTACCTCCTGGCGAAAGGCTTTCAGAAACCGCATTAAGTGAAACGCTAGAGATATCTCGTAATACTTTAAGAGAGGTTTTTCGTGTTCTAACTCAAGAAGGGCTTTTAACTTATAAACCTAATCGTGGTGTTTTTGTTTCAGTGCCAGATATGGCCTCGATTATGGATATTTATCGTGTAAGACGGTTAATTGAGTGTGATGCGTTACGACATTCTTATCCTATGCACCCTGCCATTATTAAAATGCAAGATAATGTTAATCAAGCAAAAAAGTTTCAAAAACAACAAGATTGGAACAGTGTAGGAACCTGTAATATGCATTTTCATACCGCTATCGTTGAGCTTTCTGATAGCCCCAGATTATTTAAACAGTACCAACTTATTTTAGCAGAATTGCGCTTAGCATTCGGTTTATTAAATGATCCTCAATTGCTACATGCACCTTATATTGAGAAGAATGAACAAATTTTAATGCTTTTAATGGATGGAAAAGCACAAGAAGCAGCAATAGCAATGGAAGACTATTTAGAAATTTCAGAAAGAACGGTACTAGCAGCATTCTCTCGTCATAATTTTTGTTAATTATTCATTAATAATAGAAATAAAAATGCCCTATATCGGGGGCATTTAATTTTCTCATCATTTGTTCTATTTAAAAGTACAAACGCAAAAAAGCCAACCCAGTGGGTTGGCTTTCTCGTCTTATTTAATGCCTGGCAGTTCCCTACTCTCACATGGGGAGACCCCACACTACCATCGGCGCTACAACGTTTCACTTCTGAGTTCGGC
>OJIY01000119.1_pt1 | contig 65759 bp, 72 predicted proteins | sample 1596061 | NCBI WGS metagenome assembly OJIY01 (sample SAMEA4350111, study PRJEB24818) | metagenome | biome: human; feature: gut; material: faeces | place: Denmark | collected 2013-09 | reverse complement strand
TCCATTGTAAGTATAACCTTTCTGATAATAAATTCCTCCTGTCGTAATAAATAAGCAGGAGTTAGTATACCATAGTTGGGACATTTTCGCTTGGGGTATATAAGGACATTATCATAAATGGTTCATATTTCTATCTTCTTTTTTCCAATATCATCTTGACGGATTTTCCCGCACAGACTACAATGGACGATATAATTTTCCGTTATTTCCTATAAAGAAGGCTGATGGAGGTATTCTGCATGATAAAATTAATTTGTTCTGATGTGGACGGTACCTTGGTTCCGGACGGAGGCCATGAGCTGAATCCGGAGTATTTTATGCAAATCCGCCGGCTGAAAAAGGCAGGTATTTTATTTGCCGCTGTTTCCGGCCGTTCTTATTCCAGTTTGAAAAAGCTGTTTGCTCCTGTAATTGACGATATTTTGTTCATCTGCGACAATGGTGCCCGTACGATTTATCGCGGGAATCTGCTCTCCTGCTGCACCATACGCCGGGATTTGGCTCTGGATATAGTACGTGAAATAGAAGAACTGCCGGGCTGTACTACTTACATTTCTGCCATGAAAGATGGTTATGTAAAAGAAGGGGCTGATGAGCTTTATCAATGGCTGACAGAGGGGTATGAGCTGGATATCATTAAACTGAAGCGGATGCCTGAGGATCTGCCCGCCAACGACGGTATACTCAGCGTGGAAATGTATCATCCCACGGATGCAGAGGGCATCGCCCATCAGGGATTGTATCAGAAATGGCATGGACATCGGGAACTGCAGCTGGTGTGTGCCGGAAAGCAGTGGATGAATTTTACCCCCATCAACGCGGATAAAGGGATTGCGCTTTCCGAATTTCAGAACCGGTACGGGATAACTCCCGGGGAAACCATGGCCTTTGGAGATAACTTAAATGACGCCAGTATGTTGCTGCGTGCGGATCTAAGTTATGCTATCGGCAATGCCCGAAAAGAAATCAAAAGCATGACACGATTCGTAGCGGATACGAACCTTAACGATGGCGTGCTGCAGATACTGCGCAGAGTAAAAGCAAACTCTCATTAGTACTCCATCCAGTCAGCAGCATTTCTGGCTGGATGAAGTATTAGAGACAGGAAGATAAACTTTTTATATCGTATCTAAGGGCTGCTGGTAAAACAGAGTCTTTTACCAGCATGAACAAAAGTTCCTGTTATCCGGCTTTCTCTGACGTATCAAACCAAATAACGTTTATTTTTATTCAGATATAAAATTCCCTCTTTTCAAATAGTAAACCTTATGTTATACTTTAACACATGCAGATATAGTTCATCGGTAGAACGCTAGCTTCCCAAGCTGGAGAGACGGGTTCGATTCCCGCTATCTGCTTTTTAGTCTGAAGTTTCAGTTTTAAGAACTTCAGACTATTTTTTTGTTCCAGCCCCTATAATCATGACATTTCGGTTGTCCTTCATCTTCCCCACTTAATCTTCTACATATATTCTATTTTCTCTTACGAGTATTTTCATAAACTCAGACCTTTTATTCCCTATGAGTATACCAAACCATCCCAAAATCTTAAGAAAATATTTCCTATGATTAATGAATCCCATCATATATAATATAATTGAGGTGAAGTCAATGGCAGATATTTTGGACTTTTTATTTGCAATCGTTGAGTTATGTTATGATCTCCGGGAAAGCTATGTAAAATATGTAAAAAGGAAAAAACGGAAAAAGGAATAATTCCTTCACACTTAAACCGCACCATCCGGAAATATCCTTATCCACAAATCATTCCTCTGAAGGCGTCCATTCAACAGCACGCCTCCGGTATCGTGCACAGAAAAATCTTTTACCCAGGATAAAACTCCTGAAACAGCTCTTATAATCCGGAATATCTTCCCTTTTCGGCCCCCTGAACTCGAAGGTTGTCCTATTACATTTCTCATATCCCACTCCGTCTATTTCATAGTCCTTACGGAATTTACAGTTATCCCCTCTGCAATGCTTGCAGTTCCCATCATCTCCTGTAAAAACAGTTTTTATATACGAAGGCAAGCCGCTGATATAGGCCGCATGCTTCGATACCTTGTTAAAAAACAGCCGCAGCACGATACCATCCTCTTTCATATAAATACGGGCTGTCACATTTTTGGATTTGACGTTCGTCTTCCTGAAGATAAGCATATACCTTCCCCAACAGAAGCCGCTGCCGATTTCGCCGCCGTATGTATAACCCAGTTCTTCCAGTTTTTTTGTAAAATCTATGATAAAAAGCTTGTCTTTCTCTTTCAGAAAATCAAATTGTTTTTCCACCATCTGAACTTCTATCATTCAAATTTCTCCTTCTGAGTAACCGCCATTAACCGATCAAGCTGCAGGTTTTCCAAATCCTCCGGAACAGTTACCCGGGCCTCATAGTCATGAAAGCCTGTTTCGTCTGCCGGATTCGGATGGTTAAAGCCGAAAAGTCTTAAATCCGGTTTCTTTATATGCAGCCTGCTTTCCCTGACAAAACGGTCAAGCAGGAAATTGGCATGCATTTCCGGTTCCACACCGATATGACGGGCGGCGGCCACTACCGCAGGAGGGAGCCAGCTAATCCGCACATCATTGATCCGGGAAAGGTTTTCGTCCGCTTTCTGCAGATTTCCCAAAGTCTGTTCCCGCTAAATGGTGTTTTCCACAAGTCCCAGCACTTCTATATCCGCAAGCAGAATATCGTCTGACGGCATTATGCTTTCCAGCGAAATCGCCGTTGTTTTGCCCAATTCCTCCAGTAATCGCCTGAGTATATCCCTGACAGTGGAAAGAGCGGTAATTTCTTCATCCGGCTCCCTGATATTCTGCCGAAAAACTCAATAGCGGCTAGGGCATCTGTATTTTCCAGTATTAACTTTATCTGCCGCACCGGTATTTGTAGTTTCCGCAAAAGCAGGATCTTCAGCATCCGGGCAGAGATTCCCAGGTTTTGGAGACATGGCTTACGGTCATTCTCTCCATATTGTACCTCCTTGTATAATCACTACTATAAACTACGATACGGTGTCAAAGTCAAGTGGAAAGAATTTCTGATAATTATATGACATACTGTTGTCAAGTTTAATATGTTACACTGTTTTCTGTCAAAGGGAATATCCTAATCCGGAATGTCTTTATCTATTATACATAGGTTCCGTCCCTGTCAAACAGATATACCATCTGAAAAACAGATACTGTTTTGCCGGCAAGTATTCTCGCTGAAAAAACAGCCAGTGAAAGGAAAAAACGGGATGACTCATGAAGAAAAAATGAATTTGCTTATAGACGGCAAATATCCGCTATCCGCCAAATATGATCCGGAATGGATATTCGAAAATAAAATGGGCTGCCAATGTCTGTGGCTGGCGGAGTCTTTGTCACAGATAATGATATTAAAGCCGGGTATGCGGGTGCTTGACATGGGCTGCGGAAATGCTCTCACATCCATTTTTCTTGCCAAAGAATTCGGGGTTACCGTATTTGCAAACGATTTATGGGTCAGTCCATCCGAGAACTGGGACCGTATTTGCAGTGCAGGCATGGAAAATCTGGTGATTCCCCTTCATGGGGAGGCTCATGCTTTGCCGTATGCCGATAATTTCTTTGATGCAGTTGTCTGTATTAATTCGTTTCAGTTTTATGGGACAGCCGATAACTATTTAAGTGATTACATGGCCCGTTTACTTCGTCCGGACGGGCAGTTTGGTCTTGTGACCTGGGGCCCCGACAAAGAATTTTCGGGGCAAGTCCCTCCTGAACTTGCAGAAAAATGGTGGCCTGATTTCTACTACTTTCATTCATTGGAATGGTGGAAATGGCATTTTGTAAAAACAAAGCTTTTTTCCATTGAAGCTGGTCATGATTTGCAGGGAGACGGTGTGCGTGTTACACGACAATGGGCTAAGATTATGGAAAAAGACGATAACACCCATAACAATGAGATTATGCGCTGGAACAGAATGGTAGCAAAGCGCAATCATTCCCGGGCTGACGATTACAGGATTTAAAGATTATACCAGCCATATCACGGTTCTTTCTTAGTCTTTATGAAAAGGTCCTGCATATAATAAAAACAACTATTATTTCAGGAAAAAATATGCAGACCTATTGTAAAATGACCCTGGAACATACCATGTACTATGAAGATATTGCGGTTCTCACTTACACTATTAACTATCCATGCTTTACCTCATCCTGCTGTCCGGTTCAGAATATTAACAATTTTTATTACAAGGAAGCAAAAGACAGGGAGGATTACTGCCGCACCATTTTATACCGACAGGCTCTGGAAGATGCCAAAGCCACGCAGGAGCGGCCTTTTAACAGCTATGAATTCGTTTCCGCATTCACCATAACCTACAATACAAAATGCATGGTAAGCTTGTACATGGATTCTTATACCTACACCGGCGGAGCCCATGGGAATACCATACGAACCTCTAATACCTGGAATTTAAGGAACGGCATATTCATACAGCTTGGTGACGTATATCCTCTTACCCCGGATTCCTTGTGCAGGCTGCGGCAAAGCATCGAACAGCAAATAGCAGAAAGGCTGCAGGAAAATCCCGGAACTTATTTTGATGAGTTTCCATTTTTAACAAACGAAAATTTATGTCTGGATAATTTCTATCTCGAACCATGTAACGGCATCCTTTATTATCAGCAATACGAAATCGCTCCGTATTCCACCGGAATACCCACATTCTGCTTCCCGGTATGGAATATCTTTTAAATGCCTTCCGAATGACGGTACCTGTATTATATTTCCTTTCCTCCCCCTAATCCATGTTGGCGGCGAAAGCCGCCTTTCTCTATAGAAGGGGTGACCTTTCCCCCGCATACATGAGTGTCAGCCTGTGCATGGCCCTGGTACAGGCTATATAAAGAAGTCCTCTGTCCTTCTCCGTCCGGTAGGTTTCCCGATCCACATCGGGAAGGATTACCTCGTCAAATTCCAGTCCTTTTGCCATCTGAATAGAAGTCACGGACACACCTCCGGTAAACGAGGTGCTGTCCGGTGCAATCCGGTGCAGTTTACAGACACCTGCAAGAAGTGCCTCCATAGTTTCCGTATCCTCATTGGTTTTCATAATAATTCCCAATGAACGATTGGGGCCGGCTTCAAACCGGCGTACAGCCTCCGTAAGCAATTTCTTTTCCTCCTCTTTATCCGTACAAAAAACCACTCCCGGCTCCTCTCCATGTCTTTCCACAGGCTCCAGAAAGTCATTCGGGCAGATGCGTTTGGCAAACCGGATGATTTCCCAGGTGGAACGGTAGCTTTTATTCAGCATTACAAACTCCGCGTCTTTATAAATCGTCCGGATATCCTTCAGCGTATGAAGATGATTGGGATTGATGAATTGCCCAAAATCCCCCAGAATGGTTTTGGGACAGCGGAACATCTCGTTCAGCACCGCAAACTGTACCGGTGTATAGTCCTGCATTTCATCGATAACCAGATGCCTGGTAATCCCGTTCTCCCGAAAGCCCTCCAAAGCGCTGTAGAGGTACAGGAACGGATAGACATCCTCCCATTCCAGGGTTTTAGGTGCCGGCATGTCAAAGAGATTGGGAATCCCCATTTTACGGTAAAAATCCTTATAAAGGCTCAGGGGATCCTTTATGGCAAGCATGGCTTCCAGACCTTTTTGAATCTGCTTTACACGCGGAATTGTTTCCTCTCTTATGTTCTCTGTCAGGAATTTTTCCCGGATATCTTCCGCAGCCAGCTCCAGTCGGCGTCTGACTGGCTGTCCTTTATAAGCATGGAACCGGAGGTGTATCCATTCTTTTGATGCGAGTAAGGAGCCGCAGCGGTAATCTTCAGGGGAAAAAACCGCGAAAGGCAGCTGTTTTTTATACTCTTCCAACAGCCGGAGGTATTTCATGGTGGATTTGAAGCGGATCCGCTCCGCCAGGTCTGGTTCCGTTTCCTTAAGGGGATCCCTTTCCGGCAGAAAAACGATAACCTTTTCCAGCTGTTCCCGGGCAATTTCCGGCAGACTTGTTCCGGATACCGGTTCTTCGCCAAGTTCCGGTATGACGTTGGATATGTAATCGCCAAAGACTTTGTTAGGAGAAAGAATGGTTACGTTCCGGGAGCCTAGTCGGTTCTGGAACCGGTAGAGAAGGTAGGCAATCCGATGCAGTGCGATAGATGTTTTTCCGGATCCTGCCACCCCCTGGATAATGAGTGTTTCCGCTTTTTCGTTACGGATTATCCGGTTCTGTTCTTTCTGGATAGTAGAAATGATGGATTTCATTTTTTCGTCCGAAGCGTGGCTCAGTTCCTTTAACAGTACCTCATCCCGGACATTGCCGGAGCTTTCCAACGCGTACTCCATAACCCCCGCCGTTATTTTGAACTGTCTTTTCCGGGTAAGTTCGCCGGATATAAGGCCGGCCGGCGCTTCAAAGGCTGCCGGACCGTTTTCGTAATCATAGAACAGGCCGGCGACAGGAGCCCTCCAGTCAAAAATCAACGGCTTCATTTCATGCCGGAATGCATAGCGTCCGATATAAAAGATTTCTTCCCTGCTGCTGCCTTCTTCCCGGAAATCAACCCGGGCAAAGTATGGGGATTCCTTCAGGCGGGCCAGCCTTTCCTTTCCCTCTGCGGCGAAAGCGCCGTTTCTGTCTGTCTGTTTCAGCAGCAGTTCATTTTGGAACATTTCATGCGGATCGATTTCTCCCCGGTTATCCGCCATATACCGTTTTGCCTCCCGATACTCCTGTTCCAGCCGTCCGACGGACTCCTCCGATTTCTGCAGCGCTTCCTCCAGAATGGCACTGACGCGTTCCAGATGGCTGATTTCATCCGGGAAGGGGATGTTATTGGCTTCCATCGCCGCCCTCCTCTCTGTGCAGGACAAACCGTTGTGTGGGATAACCGAATTCCACCAGCAGCTCCGCTTCCGCAAATCCCAGTCCCTTGACTGCCCTTCGGTGTCCGGTATCCGCCCTGTCGCCCTCCCGATAAGTGGTAATACTGATATCCTTTCCCCTGAGAAGCTCTCCCATTACCTTTTCCAGAAATGCTTTGGGTATTCCCATTTTCCGGTATAAGGGGTGGCAGCCCATAAAATCAATGCTACCGTTTTCACTGGAAAAAAGCAGAATCCCCACAGCCATAGTCCCGTCCTTTAAGATAAGAGCCTGTTTGGTACGGATCTTCTCCCTGAGCACCCGGATATATTCTTCTTCCTCCAGGCAGGGAAACCCATCGATGACCAGCCGCACCAGCTCCATCCAGCAGGGAATATCCTCCGGTACGGCAAAGGTAATATCCCATTGCTGTTTCTGTGTTTGTTCCAGCATTTTAAAACTCCCTTCTAAAGAAAACCGCAGCTGAAGCGGATAAAACCGTTCCTTTTCCCGGTATCTGCCAGGCGATATCTTATACATTGCCGTAAAGCCTGAGGTAAAGGCCTGCTGGCTTTCATAGCCTGCCGTGAGCGCGATCTCCAGAATAGGCTTGTCGGAAAAGACAAGCAGCTTTGCCGCCTCCGTCAGTCTCCGGCGCTGGATATAATCGTGGACGGTCAGCCCTATGGTATCGGCAAACATACGATGCAGGTGGTATTTGGAATAATGGACTGCTTCCGCTATTCTGTCCAGATCCAGCTTTTCGGTAAGATGTGCTTCCACATAATCAATTACCGCCGCAATATTTCCTATGCTGTTGCTTGGCATATGCATTTCCTCCCTTCGAACCCTTATTATACCCAATCCCATGAACTGTCTTTTCATCATTCTTGCGGTTTTCCTGTTTTCAGACAGAAAAATGTAAATGAAAAAGGCCGTCTGAACTGTTGCCACTGATCACGGCCAAATTTATAAAACAAAATCATTTCCTTGACAAAAATTCGAACTCATAGTACGATAATTAAAATATTAGTTTGATTTGAATCGAGGATCCACTATGACAGGAAGAAAAAAAGAAGCCCTCACCCAATTCCATAAAAAAAACATCCTGGATACAGCAGAAAAGCTTTTTTCCGAAAAAGGAATCCGCCAGACTACCATGGACGATATCGCCAAAGCAGCGGACTACAGCAAGTCCACCATTTACGTATATTTCCAAAGCAAGGACGAAATCTATAATCATATCATCTATGGCCATATGTGCCGTCTGAAGGACGCGCTTGCGGAATGCATCAGGGAGGCTCCGGATCTGGAACATCGTTATTTTCTTATTTGTGAAAAGCTGTCCCGCTTTTACGAGCAGTACCCTCTTTATTTTTCCAGTATCCTCGGGAATATCCCGGTAGATGACCAGGCCCTTGCCGGCAGTGAGATTCTGCGCCTCCTATATGACGTGGGGGAAGATATCAATGACTGCATCCTGGAATTGTTCCGGCAGGGGATCCGGGAAGGCAGCCTGCCCTCATCCATTCCTGTCCTCCCTTCTGCTTTTACCCTATGGGCCTCTCTCGGCAGCCTGATCCCCATGGCCTATGAAAAGGAATGTTATCTGATAAAAAGATTGAATATGGATAAAACGGAATTCCTTCAGCATGGCTTCCGTATGCTGCTGCGTTCCTTAAAGGAGGACTGTTAACATGGGGATTTTATCCGGGTTTTTATGCCTGCTTTGTTTTTGCCTGCTGACGGTCAAAGCCGTAACCAGGAAGTTCGGTTTTCCACAGGCCGATGCTTTCCTGATGAAGCTGCATAAGCCTTTATCCGCCGCTTTGCTTATCCTCTTGCCCGTCCATCTTTTCTTCACTCTCCCGCTGGTAAAAACGCGGCATTTTTCCGTATATCTTGCCGGTGCAGCTGTTTTGCTTTCCTTCGTCCTGCTGATAACCCTTTGCCACATCTGTAAGGATAAGCGGCGCCGGCTTACCTGGCATCGTTTTTTTACCTGTCTCATGTTGTCGGGTATTGTTTTTCATATCGCAGCTTATTACATGGATTACGCAGCTTATCGGGCCGCTGTTGCGGATATTCATCTGTCGGGCATCGATTTTTCCCACATATCGGACGGAACCTATACGGGTGCATACGATGCTGGCTATATTTATGCCGAGGTACAAGTCACGCTGACTGATGGGAGCATTTCCGGCATCACGCTGCTTTCCCATGAAAACGAACGGGGTACGGCTGCAGAAGAGGTGCTCGCCGTTATTACCGATACCCAAAACCTGCCGGTGGATGCCGTCACCGGTGCAACCTGCTCCAGCCTGGTACTCCAGAAGGCTGTCGAAAACGCATTGACAGGAGGAATATCCCATGAATAAATGTATGATTTTCTACGTATCCCAGCACCATCACAATACGGAAAGGCTGCTGAAGCAGGCCATAGACAAAGAATCCGGGGTGGAACTGGTTCCCCTTTCCCATGCCGCCTGCCCCGCCCCGGATCTTTCAGACACCGCCTGTTCTTCTCTTTCTCGTTCGGCTGCCTTTCCAACGGCTCCTCTCCTGCCTTCTCCGGCCTCTTGTCCGCTCATCGGCCTTGCCTCAGGCATTTATATGGGGAAACCGCATACCGCCCTGCTTTCCTTTCTGGAGCAGCACCGGAAGGAGCTGGCCGGACGAAAGGTTTTCCTCCTTCTTACCAGCGGATCCGGAATGAAAAAATACGCCGCAGACTTTTCTTCTCTTACAGAAAGTTATGGCTGCCGCGTACAGGGCTGCTTTCAGTGCAAAGGCTACGATACCTATGGTCCATGGAAGCTTATCGGCGGAATTGCCAAAGGCCGCCCCGACGCATCCGATATTTCCCGGGCCCGCGCCTTTATCCAGGAACAGCTCCGCGGCCTGCCCTCCGAAGGATCCCAATAACGCAATAACGGACGATGGCAAAGCATGGATCAAAACAAGCCTTTCGGGCAGCGGCTTTTGTCCGAAAGGCTTATCTGTATGCTTTTTTACAAGTCTCCACAAAAAAGGCCGCCGGATACCGAACGCCTTTGCCGCCTGCAGCGAAAGGCAATTTCCTAAAAAACAAGAACTATCCGGCCCCGCATTCCCTTTAGCAGGGCCGTCATGGCCGGGCTTGCCGTTCCTTTGTAAGAATGGCTTCCAGCAGGATTTCCGCCGCCAGCGCGGAGCCTTCCGGAGAAGCATGCTGTCCGTCCGAAGCATACATTTGCACGTCCGGATGAGCATGGATGTACTTCCACCATTCTTCCCCTACCGGCGCCAGAACAGCACCTGTCTCCTCCGCCATTCTCCGATAGGCGTCCGTCATCTGCTGCTGTCCGGCTTCGTTTTCTTTTTCCGCCCATGTCATATAGGCCACAGGCGTACTCCCTGCCTCCCGGATCCATTTGCAGATTTCCTTTGCCGCTTCCGTCATCACCTCTTCCGGCCCGAAGGGATGGGCATGCTCCTGAAGAACCACATAATCATAATTGCCGTAAAGTATGTTAAACCGCACCTCCGGTTCCTTCTGATGCTGGTGAAGGAACCAGCCGCCGTGGGCGATCATCGTAACCTCACAGGGGATTCCCTTATCTTTTGCCATGCCTGCAAAAAGTTCCGGCATATCATTAAAATATGTATGGCTGTTTCCAATAAATAATACCTTCATTTCTCCTGTCCTTTCCTTATCGTGGATTTTCATTCCAAAAGACACCGTCCCCGCTTACGGCGTATTTTCACCCGTTTCCGGATAACAAAAAGACCTGCATTTTCATGCAGATCCTTGCGTCGGAGTGACAAGACTTGAACTTGCGGCCTCTACTTCCCTAAAGTAGCGCTCTACCACCTGAGCCACACCCCGATATTATGCCAAATCAACCATATAACCGATTATCCGGCTTCTCAAAACTCTTCTGATAACCGTTAAAAACCATTATCAAATTACAGTTATCATCATTTGAACCCACCGGAAATTCATGGCGGACATCCAACCGACGAATGTTAGTATACAAAATAATACCAGATCTGTCAATATGTTTTTTCATATTTTGCAAAAATTTTTGTTCTTCTGGTAACAGTTCAGACGACCCTTTGTGCCCTGCGGCATCCCCTCCTTCCCCCGCATTTACCGGTGTACGCGCCGGATTCAATATCCGGCACGCATCACCACCCGTCTGGAAAAATGACGGCAAATCCCTTATTTCTTCTTTAATTTCCCCATAACAGCGATGCTTCCGATCGCACCTGTCAGCACACCAAGCCCTATGGATGCCCGTACCAGGCTGGGCAGCACCTGTCCGGCAGGGAGAAGCTGCACAGGGGCACCGAACAGTCCGAAATGAACCGCCGCAAACTGAATGCCATATACATAGGTGGCATAGAGAAGCGCGATAGGGATGCACATTCCTGCGATTCCCAATACCAGCCCTTCCACTATAAAGGGGAGCCGGATAAAATCCTCTCTGGCGCCAATCAGCCGCATTACCCGTACCTTTTCCTTTTGGGACGCCACCGTTACCAGCAGCGTACTGCGTATCAGCAGCACCGAAAGCAGAAGCAGGACAGACAGGCATCCAATGCCGATTCCCGTGATCCGCTCCTTCAGCCGTATCAGTGCGTTCACCGCCTCGGAGGAATGGGATACGGTCCCCACTCCTTCCAGCCCCTTTACATAGGCCACGAATTCCTCCTGCCGGCTTATGTCATTGATATACACCTCGTAGCTGTCACAACCGGCCAGGGGATTATCCCCTTCAAAAATCCCCTCCAGCAGTTCTTCATCGGACAGAAAATCCGTCCGGAAGCTGTCCCATGCCTCATCCTCCGAAATATAGATGGTATTGGTAACCTCCTCCCGCCCCCGGATAAGGGCCCCAAGCTCTTCCACTCTTTCTTCCGTAACCCCCTCCTGAAAAAAGACGGAAACCGCCACATCCCTTTCCACATTCCGTACGGCGCTGTTTATGTTCACCATGGCAATGTAAAATATTCCGAACAAAAAAATGGAGGAGGACATAGCCATTACAGCCGCCGCTGCATAGACCTTATTGTTCCATATGTTTTTAAATCCCAGACGGATCAGATAAATGAAATTCCTAAAGCTCATACAGAAATCCCCCTCTGTCACTGTCCTTGATGATTTTTCCGTTTTTCAGTGTGACTTCCCTTTTTTTCATGGAACGCACCAAATCCCGGTTATGGGATACCACCAGCACCGTAGTCCCGGTTTCGTTGATTGTTTTCAGAAGCCGCATGATATCCTCCCCGTTTTCCTGATCCAGATTTCCCGTAGGTTCATCCGCCAGCAGAAGGACCGGTTTATTCACAATAGCCCGGGCCAGCGCGGCCCGCTGCTTTTCTCCGCCGGACAGTTGTTTCGGGTAATACCGTTCCTTACTTTCCAGCCCTACCTGGGAAAGCACGTTCCGTACACGGCTCCGAATCGTATCCGGGCGGATTTCCAGCACTCTTTGTGCAAAAGCCACATTCTCATATACCGTAAAATCGGGGAAAAGGCGGAAGTCCTGGAATACCATCCCAATCATCCGGCGGTAACGGTATACCTGGCGTTCCTTCAGCTGTCCCAAATCAATCCCGTTTACCCGCACCGTGCCCCGGGTAGGTTCCTCTTCCTTCAGCAAAAGCTCCAGCAGGCTGGTTTTTCCCGCACCGCTGCTCCCGGAGAGAAATAAGAATTCCCCTTTCCGGATATCCAGATTTATATTATCAAAGAGCCTTCTGCCCGTTGGGATAAACCTTGCTTACCCCGCTCAATACCACCATACTGCTGTCCACCGGTTATTTCTCCTTTTTCAGCTTGTAAACAAACGCCAGTACACCCGCCACCGCCTGGTAAAATTCACTCGGAATCTCCATATCAATTTCCGCCGCATCATACAGCCCTCGTGCCAGAGGCCGGTTTTCCATAATATAGACGTCATTGGCTTCCCCAATTTCCACGATTTTCAAAGCCACCCGGTCCGCCCCCTTGGCAAGCACCACCGGCGCCTTATTACGTTGGGGATCGTAGCCCAGGGCCACGGCAAAATGGGTGGGATTCCGGATGATCACATCGGCCTTCGGCACATTCTGCATCATGCGTCTGGAAGACATCTGCCTCTGTTTCTCCCGGATTTTCCCTTTGATCTGGGGATCCCCCTCCGTCTGCTTGTATTCTTCTTTGATCTCCTGCTTGCTCATGCGCAGATTCTTCTCGTATTCCCACCACTGGTACAAATAATCAAATGCCGCCAGGAACAGAAATGCGATACCCACCGTATTCACCAGGGATAGCACCGTATCTCCCGCAAAAGCGATCGCGTCCATCACCGTACCGTCCATCAGCCGGACAAATTCATGCATCCGGCTGCTTAAAAAGGAATATATCATCCAGCCAAGTACAGTAATTTTTATCAGCGCTTTCAGCAGCTCCACAAGGGAACGCACGCTGAACAGACGCTTAAAGCCCTGAAGAGGGCTGATCCGGTTTGCTTTGAATTTAATGGTTTCCATGGAAAAGGCCATTCTGGTCTGCAGAGCCGCCACCGCCACTGCCGTCACACAGGCCACAAGCAGAAGCGGCAGAGCGGCCTGCGCAAACAGAAGCATTGCCTGCAGCAGCTTTTCCTGCAGGTTATCCCCATTAACCGGATATTCGCTCTGTGCATAGCCGAAAAAAAGAAGCACACCCTGATGCATGCATTCATACATAAAGGAAGCAAATAGTTTTAACCCGTTGAAAACAGCCAGCAGGGTTGCCACAGCCGCCACATCACTGCTCTGGAATACATTTCCCTTCTTCCGTTCCTCCTGCTTTCGTTTCGGTGTGGCTTTTTCGGTCTTTTCATCCGCTGCCACCGCTCACCACCTGCCTTTCCCGTTACGCCCTGCGCGGACTCTGTGTCACAATTGCAGAAGCAGCTTCTGCACATCCTCAAACAACGTCCCTATGTACCGGTCGATAAACTGTCCCATCGGTACCGCAAACAGCATCATAAGTATGATTCCCGCAATGATTTTCACCTGCAGGTTAATAACAAAAATATGAATCTGGGGTATCAGCTTCATAAGCACCCCCATAGCCGCCTCCAGAACGAATTCTGCTGCCGCAAAGGGAAGCGTAAGCCGGATGGCGAGCACAAATACCGAATGAAAGAGCGCCAATACAAAAGGACCTGTTTTCCCCATAGACAAAGAGGCGGCCCCCGCAGGAACAAGCTCGAAGGAATAAGCAAACAGCTTAATCATCAGGCGGTGGCTTCCCGTAGCCAGAAAATACAGGAAGAAAAACACGTTCAGAAACTGTCCCAGCACCGATACCTGTACCCCTCCGCCGGGATCCATCACCTTTCCCATTGCAAGGCCGAATACCGTATCCAGCATATCCCCTGCTGCAAAAATCATGAAAAAGAAAATCTGGAATACAAATCCTATCACCAGTCCCAGCAGGATTTCGCGCACCAGCCCCTCCGCCATATCGAAGCCGGAGTAGGAGGAAACCGCGCCTGCATCCAATACAGGAACAAGCAAAAGAGTCAGCGCCAGCACAAGGCCGGCCCTGATACGCACAGGAACATTCTTCCTTCCGAATACCGGGCTGGGAAAAATCATTGCTCCGAGCCTGGCAAACACCAGAAGGAATAAATTAAGAGAAGTCACAATCTCCGTCAGCATAGAGAAACCACCTAAAGGGAAGCCATTATTCCAAAAAGCTTCTGCACGAACCCGTCAAATAGATTGAGCATCCAGGAACCCGTCGCCAGCAGCACCACAGCAATGACAATGAGCTTTGGCACAAAGGTCAGCGTCTGTTCATGTATCTGCGTGGCTGCCTGGAATACCGCTACAATCAGCCCTACGATAATACTCAGGATCAGAAGAGGCCCGGCCATCTCAAATGCCACAAGCATAGCCTCCTTCATCACTTCCATAACCTGTTCTGTCGTCATTTGACGCCTCCTTAACGAAATCCCTGAACCAACGTTTTAATTACCAGATCCCAGCCGTCCACCAACACAAAAAGCATAATTTTGAAAGGCAGCGCTATCATGGTAGGGGGAAGCATAACCATTCCCATGGACATCAGTGTGCTGGACACCACCAAATCCACAATAAGAAAAGGAATAAATAGCAGAAAGCCCATAGTAAAGGCTTTGTTAAGCTCGCTTAAAATAAAAGAGGGTACAATGACCGTCAGCCCCAGTTCCTTATAGCGTTCCGGCCCTTCCCCGGCCGCCCCCTCCGGCAGGGTTGTTTTGGATATATCCAGAAACAGTTCCAGGCTTTTCTTTTCCGTCTGCCTGAGCATGAACTCCTTCATGGGATCCTGTGCCAGTTCCAGCGCTTCTTCCCTGGTGATCCGTCCATCTTTATAAGGCTGGTAAGCCTGTGTATTCACCTGGGAAAAAACCGGCTGCATGATAAACAGGGTAAGGAACAGAGCCAGCCCAACCAGTATCTGATTTGGCGGCGACTGCTGGGTTCCCAGCGCACTGCGCAGAAAAGACAGGACGATGATAATCCTTGTAAAACTGGTCATCATTACCAGCAAAGATGGTACAACAGCAAGAAGCAGGAAAAGAATCAGGATATCCATCGTATCGAAGGCCCTGGTATTTCCCTGCGTATCGGATAAGGTCATGGACACCTCCGCCGCATGAACCTTTCCCCTATATAAAAATGCGGCCAGCGCCGACAGCATCCATCTTGTCCCCGCAGCCTTCCATCCGGCCCTGCGGCGCGGATGCTCCTTCTTATCCATCTGTCTATTTCCCCCGGTCATTCTTTTGTCTGTGAAAAACTCCCTGCCTATCTTCCATCTGCTTTGTCAGCATATCCAGGAAGCTTTTATCCCCTTCCCCGCCCTCTTCAGGCCGTACATAATCCTCCAGCTCGGTAATCTGCTGGATGCCGGCGGGGGAAAGTCCCAGGAGCAGCACCTTCCCCTGTACCTCCACGATCATAAGCCAGCTGTCCCTGCCTACCCCGGTCCGTTCCAGGACACGGATGCTTCTGCCAAGCTGTTTTCCTCCTGCGCTTCTGCCCACCAGCTTCGTGGTATAATAGGCCAGAAACAGCACCAGCACCAGGACGAACAGATACAGCAGCAATTTTAAAACCACCATAAATATACCCTCATCCCATCCTATTCCGATTTATTTACGATCTCGGTTATCCGTACCGCAAAATTGTCACTGCTTACCAGAACGTCACCTTTTCCTATCAGACGCTCCTTTACCACCACATCTGCCGGAGAACCTGCCTGTTTGTCCAGGATAATCAGCTGTCCCGGCTTCAGCGACAGGATATCACGCACCTTACAGATCGTTTCCCCAATCCGTACCGATACGTCAAGGCTCATCTCCCTGATACGCCCCCGCTCTTCCCCAATTGTCTCCGCCGTATCCTCAAGACTCATATAGCGGAATTCCGGGAAACTGACGCTGCGCACCGGTATGGCGGACCTGCGGCCTCCGCCTGCCGCTTTTCCGGCCTTATATTCCATGCCGAATACATTAAACAACAACATGGATGCCGCACAGTAAAGGGTGTATTCTCCCTCCCCCTCCAAGGCAATCCGATATTCCAGCATCAGAATGCTGCCTTCCTCCCACAGCCCAGGCGCTTTAACCGTACTGCCGGCGGAATCGGAAAGATAAGCCCTGCCCAGCTCCTGCCGCATATCCCTTGCCAGAAATCCTCTCAGCTCCGTTACGGAGGCCTCCAGGCACTGGGAAAGCACTTCACGGAAAGCGCTGACCGCGATCTCATCCATTGCGCCAAAAGCCGCACCGGGCAGCCCGCAGATGACGCTGATCAGACGCTGTGCCTGATCCCTGTCCATAAAATACAGCATACGCACCTCTTCTTTTTCAGAAAAAGCGCATCCTTCCACAACCATGGAAAAATGAGGAAGCCTTTCCGTCAAAGCTTCCAAAGAGACTTCCTTTATTTCCTTTAATATAACGGACGCCCCGCCCATCAACGTATTCAACGTATTCTGGGCAGGAACAGCTGCCAGCTCCAGCAGCTCCCGCATCGCATCCCTATCCGCACTAATCATCGTTCTCTCCCTGTTTTCCGGTGCGAGTCCTACAGCACCTTGCTGATACGCACCGCCTTATGCATACTGGTATGCCCCGGCTTTGCTTCAAAGCAGGGCATATCCTCCACGTAAACCCGGATGTCGCTGGCCATATTCTTGCCTATGGGGACCACATCCCCCGGCTGAAGCTGGAGGATATCCTGGGCATCCAGATAGAATTCATGAAGGATGGCCTTCATTTCCACCTCTGCATCCAGAAGATTTTTCTCAATATATTTCTGACGTTCCGCCGCTTTTGCCTCGTCCTTATTCTTCCGGTTCATGGCAAACTTGTAACCGAAGCGGGAGGTCAGCTCCTCCACATTGGGAGCCGGCATGACGATATGAAGCTTTGCCTTCAGTTCATTCACCACGATCCCTAATTCCACCAAAATAACCACATCCTCCGCCGCCCCCAGCTGGAGAAGATGGGGATTGGTCTGAAGGCCCGTAAGCGATGCCTCCACATCCATGTAGCCGCCCCAGGCATCCCCGATAAACCCGGTGATTTTTTCCAGAAGATAGTGAAGCATAGCCTTTTCGATATCCGTAAAATCCCGGTGCAGCTCATATTCCGTTCCGGCTCCCCCAAGCAGCCTCTCTATCATGAAAAAGCCCAGAGAGGTGTCCAGCTCAAAAATCATGGGGGCTTCACTGTAATCCTTATTGTCCGGCACCAGGGTAATCAGGCCGAACAGCGAACGGTCGTCCAGCTCCCCGCTGTATTCCTGGAAACGCATCTCCTGGATCCCCTGGATGGATATTTCACAGTAGGATTGGAGCAGTCCGGTCAGGTATGGTGCAAGAGACCGTGAAAAACTGTCGTACAGGTTTTCCACGGTGCTCATTCTTTCTTTGGTAAACTTTTTGGGAGATTTAAAGTCGTATGCCTTTATCATTTGACCTGCCCTTTCTCTACTTCCGGCAGTGTTACAGGCGCCAGGGGATCGATTACCTCCTGCTGCCTTTCATCCACATCGGACATCTTAAAATCATTTCCAAGGATAATGATATCCACACGGCGGTTCATTTCCCGCCCTTCCTTCGTACTGTTGTCCGCGATTGGGTAATATTTTCCATAGCCCCTGCATATCAGCTTTTTCGGATCGAATCCGACGGCATCCTCCAGATAGATAGCCACGTTATCCGCCCGCATGGATGACAGCACCCTGTCATTGACCGGAGAACCGGCCGCCTGGGCCGTATGGCCGTTGATATAAACCGCCAGGATCTCATCCTCTTTATCCATCAGCATTTTTCCCAGGGAATCCAGCATGGAAATGCTGTCCTCCCGCAGCTGGGCGCTGTCCGGCCCGAACAGGAGATCGTTTTTAAAACGTATGTAGATTACATTGTCACTGCTGCTGGTCTGGGCGTCTATATTGGAGTTGGCAAAATATTCCTTCAGTTCCTCCGCCATCCTCTGCATGCTCTCCGCGGATGGGCTATCCGGCACGCCGCCGGTTTCCTCCCCTATCGTAGGATACTTTACATCCTCCGGGACCTCCTCCAGGCTCACGGCCTGCTCCATGCCCAGTTTTTTCTGCATGGCAGCCGCAATCTGTTCCAGCTTGGTAATATTCACATTGGAAATACTATACAATAAAACGAAGAAGGTCAGCACCAGAGTGATCATATCCGCATAGGTATTCAGCCACTCCTGGCCGCCGCCCTCCTCTTCTTTTCTTCTCTTCATATTCTTCTTATCCTTACGGAATCTGTCTGTACATAACCGGTTATTTCCCGATTTCCAGTGCCTTCATCGCCATGCTTTTGGCAATATTCAATGCAGTAAGATTAGCTTCATAGGCTCTTGAGGCCGCCATCAAATCCACCATTTCCTCCGCGCTGTTCACATTGGGCATCATCACATAGCCGTCCGCATCCGCATCCGGGTGCTCCGGATCATAGACCGGTACAAACGGGTTCCCGCTTTCTACCACCTGTTCGGCATAAACCCCGCCCCCATCTGTCTTATTCACCGCTTTATCCAATTGTGCTTCAAAGCTCATGGTATTTTCCCGAAGCACCACCTGCCTCCTGCGGTAAGGGCCGCCGTCCTCGGTTCTGGTGGTGTTCTGGTTAGCTATATTCTGTAATATTATATCCGTACGGAACCGTTCCGCCGTCAATGCGGAACCGGTTATATTCAATGAATCCAAATATCCCATTAATATCCCCTTCGCTTTCTACTGCTTTCCGGCATTATTGATCACATACCGCAGCGTGGAAAATTTCTTTGCCATACGGCTGGTGAGTGTGGAGTATTCCACATACGTTTTCCAAAGGGATAACTCCTCAGCCTCCACCTGGACATTGTTCCCGTCCGCCCTGGCCTGCGCGGCCCCGTCCTCGGTCACCACGGTTTCATACGTCCGGACCGGTTTTCCCCCATCCTCCGCTTTTTTCAGCACTTCTTTAAATTCCACCTGTTTTGCCTTATAGCCCGGTGTCTCCACGTTGGCAATATTATGGCTGATAACCTGCTGCTTCTGCCAAAGCGCATCCATTCCGCTGCTTAATGCTTTTACTGACGGGTCTTCCCAAAAGGCCATACCCTGTTCCCCCTCCGCGCGTCACTCAGCTGACGCTGTTTTCTATCCGAACCTGCTTATCCGCCTGCACAAATACTTCCTGAAGTTCCTTTATCATAGGCAGGATTTCCTTTACCGGCCCTGCATCCTTGCGGATGTTTGTCTGTATGATCTGATAATGGAAGAACTCATACAGAGAGGCCAGCTTGTCCGCCACCTCATACCGGTGATCCAATGTCACTGTCAGGTGGGTGAGAATTTCCTGCGCTTTCTTAAACGCTGTATTACAGCCTTCATAATCCTTATTTTCCAGACAAACCAGCCCTTTCCCGAGACGGTTTTCAAGCTCCGAATACAAGAGGGAAACCATATCTCCCTGGGTCATGGTCATAACTGACTGCTGTTTGTATTTTTCATATGGGTTCTGCATTTTGCCGCTCCTTTTTCTTACCGGTTCCGTCAGCCGCCTGACGAAAACTGCTGCGTCAGCCAGGAACTCTGGTTGTTCAGATTGGAGATCGCCTGTTCCATGGCGGTAAACTGATTCCAGTAACGCGTCCGCTCCGCCTCATACCTGATGTTCAGATTGGAAAGCGTATTGCTCACATTCTTAAGCTGCTGATAAAGGCTGTTGTCCGTCGTAAGGACCGCTTTCGTCCCTGCATAGGAAACAAGGCTTCCCGGACTTCCTGTGCTCACATTGGCAGCCGCCTTCACCGCCGTGTCCAGCAAAACGCCGATCCCTTTTTCCTTATCCGTCATCAGCTTCTGCACCCCTTCCAGATTGGTGCTTACCGCTGCCTTCAGCTTACTTTCATCCAATATCAGTTTTCCGTTGTCCCGCCAGCTGTCCGAGGTTTCAATTCCCATATCATACAGAGCCAGGCCCGCACCATCCACAGACTGGTAAAGCGCAGTCCTCATATCACTTAAAAAGGAGCTGATATTGGAATCGTTCCTGAGAAGTCCTTCTTTGGCCTTTTCCTCCCAAAGCTCCACTTCCCTGTCACTCATGGCTTTTCTCTGCTCTTCCGTCAAAGGGGCGTATTTCTTATATGTGGCACTCTCACTGATACGGTCATTGAGCTGCTCAATCAGCTTATTATAATCCTCGACAAAGCTTTTAAACCCTTCTACTATTTTATCAGTATCCTTATTGGTAGTCAAGGTAATTGGGCCGCTGGAAGTATCTGTAAGTTCCAGGGTAATCCCCTCTATTTCAAAGCTGTTTGTGTTTCTCTCCACTGTTTTTCCATTAACTGACAGCTTCGCATTTTTCCCTTCCGTTATGTCGGCGGCAGCCCCGGCAGTTCCGAAAGTAAGAGTGTCTGTGCCGAAAAGAGTTTCAAGCAGTTTTTTACCGTCCCCCTCCCCTGTCACACTGCCGGCAGAACCAATTTTGACGGATCCGTTTTCAAAGGAAATATCCACCCCGGCGGCTGACTGCACCTGATTGACCAGCCATTCCACTGTCTGTCCTTGTGCCGCAGGATCATCAAAATCAATGGTTACCGACTTCATGACGGAAGAACCCGGTGTTTCCGGCTGGGTGCCGGTGAAGGTTATTTTGCCTGAGAATCCCAGTTCTCCCAGGGTAGACTGCATATCGGGCTTCTGTGTGTTCGCTTCCGTAAAGCCCAGCATGGAGGTAATATCCCTGTTGCAGTTCTCTTCATTGAAGCTCACCAGATGGTCTGCGGAAGAAAGCACCGCCCTTGTCGGGGAATCCTGGCTGTCAAGTGACAGAACGATTTTGCCGGCGCCGAATTCTTCTTCCAGCTGCCGGTTGATCTCCTCCACCAGATCATTCATGGTCCAGTCCGTACTGTCCGCAGTTACTTCTCTCTTTACGATGATATCCACATCTTTTCCGTCCACATTCAAAGAAAAGATATGGGGGGTTCCGCCGTTTATCCCACCCAGAACGGCATCCCTGAGATCGGCATTGATTTCTTCCGCGGACACCAGATTCCCGCTGCTTTTTACCCCGTCCAGGCTTCCTGTCACCGAATCCCCGCTTTTTACGCCGAACATTGCCGTCAGCAGGTTCCCTGCGGTCTGTTCCAGGCTGATATTGGAAATATCACCGGTTGTCTTAGATTCCATAATAAACTTATCTTCTATGGAAGAATAAGAAACCCTGACACCGGCTTGGGAGGTATTGATTTTACTGATCACATCACCCAGGGTGCTGGAGGATGTAATCCCGTTTATTTCCACACCGTTAATAGAAAATACGAACTCTTTTCCCTGAAGGGCTGTTGCTAACGGAAGGGAATCCAGGCTGGTATTATAATCCAGCTTATTGGATGCTTCATTCCGGAATCCGAGAAGAGAAAGAACTTTCGTGCTTCCCTCCGCATCCTCCATGTACAGCTTTCTGGAAATATCCACAGGAACATAGCCGCCCGCTCCGTCCTCCTTCGGCACTGCACCGCCTTTCCCTCCGTTCAGGGTTTCCTCCCATTTCAGCTGGGTCAGGTTCAGGCTGGGTGTTCCGGGATGTGCCGGGTCCTTATCCAGCTGAAAACCTGCGGCCGTACCGAAAGCCCGGTACATGCTGTCGTTCAGGTTATTTATGGTTTCCTCCAGATCCTGTCCGGCATCCCCGGTATTGCCTTTTTGAAAGGTTATTGTCCGGCGTACCCCGTCCAGTGTCATTTCAAAGGAATAAGAGTCCTCCGTAAACAGGCCGGGATCTATGGTAGTGCCTTTCAGTTCACCGCTCACCCTGCCGCCTGATGTTACCGTACAGGCACTTGCCAGCTGGCTGATGCTGTCAATATTCACCTTTCCTGCCGCATTGGAGGCGGCAGATATCACCTTAATGGCGCTGGTACTGCTGGAAGCACTCATCGTGTTATAAAAAGCATTGCTTAACAGGTTGGTATTGGCGCTGCTGTAAAAAGAAAAATATTTGTCATGGAAGGTATTGATATCCGTAATAATTCCCCGGACCATCTCCTGCTTCCATTCCAGCTGCTGTTTCAGTCCTGTCTGTTTGTCTATCTTAGACTGGGTGCCGGAAAGCATTTTTTCCACAATGCTTTCGGTATCCATTCCGGATGCAAGCCCGGCAACCCGGTTCCCGCTCACTGTATTGATTGAAGATGCCATACCGCCCTCCTATTTCCTGCTGTCATACAGGACACCCTTGGATGCCCCGTAATTCATCTGGTTCAGGTACCCCGCAAATTTGGAGTCCGTGTTGTTTCTTCGAATGGATTCCTGGAGCCTTTTCCGGATATCCTGAAAATTCCTGTGCAGAAGCCCGTTCAAATCCTGGATTTCCGCAAGGAGCCGGTTCACGGACTGGCACAAGAGAAACAGCTCTTTTTCTTCCTCCCTGAGCAGGGAAAAATCGGCTCCGCACTGAAGGATAGCCTGCAGCTTCCCTTCCTGCTGCCCCACTTCTTCACCATACGTGCTGCAGACAGCCCTGCATTCTTCCGTCATCACATCGATCCGGGCCGCCAATGCTTCCCTCTGCCCAATCCCTGCTGTTATCCGTTCCACATCCTCTTCCCTCAGTCCCGTAAGCTCCCGTGTGATCTGCAGATATTCTTCGAAAAGCTGTTTTCTCTCCTCTGTCAGCTCCTTCAGCTTATGTATTGTCTGATTCTCCATCCGGCCCGTCCTTTCCCTGTGCTCTATCCGTTTCCTGACGGGCATATAAGCTGCGGGATAACTGGAATACCTTCAGCAGATCCACCTTATCCGACGCTTCCTTATTATTTTCCACCGTCAGATACAGCTCTTTCCTGGATATCTTCATATCCTCCGGTGCGGAAATCCCCAGCCGGACCTTATCCCCTTTCACATCCGCTACAAAAATCTCGATGTCCTCTCCGATTTTAATGGATTCCCCTTTTTTGCGGGACAGGATCAGCATGATTCCCCACCACCTTTCGACGCGAAGATCGGCCGGCGGATCGGATAATCCTGATCCAGGATTACCTGCATGCCCAGATTGGTTTTATGGTTGATGATTACCGGACTTTTCAGGTTAACAGTGGATTCACGGAAGGTATCACCAATTACAGCGATCACCCAGCAGTCCAACTCATCCTTCGGTACAGCCTGCAGGGTAAACAGGACATCCTGCATGACCATCGGTGCATAATCCGGACAAACCTCCAGAGGGTTAAGCAGGATAAAACAGATGCTCTTTAGTTCAATGGACTGCAGCCAGCATATCCCGTTTCCCATATTGGAATCCGTCACAAGGACATACTGGGTATAATCCTCAAAGCCGAACACAGGCTGTTTAAAGGTTATAATATTCTGTTCTTCCACATCAATGATGCCAAAATCCCTTGTCTCTATTTTCAACTGCCCATTCCTCCTGTAGCCTTCTGCACCCCCGCGTCTTTTCAGGACAATCCGTCCCCTTCCTCAAAATCAGGGGCGGCACTGGGCGGCACATACATAGGATCCCCCATGTATTCAATCTCCACTCTGGGATACTGTTCCACACTGATGCGCAGCTCCCCGGGTACATAAACGGCTTCCTGCCTGTCCGTCTGCGGATCAAATTCGATTTGGGAAGGGGTATAATCTATGGAAAGACTTCCCGGATCCCAGCTGATTTCCGGCCCCGCTGCCGGAAGAAATTCAAAACCCGTGGTAACCTTTGTCTGTGCCATCATCTGGTTCTGTACGATTCCGGGGATTGTCACCCCCTTCTGAATCTGCATCATCTGGTTTCCCATCTGTGCATAACGTCCGGCGGCATCCGCTGCCGCCTGCTTCCCGAACACCGCCGCATCCCGGTTCAGCGAACGGGCTGTCTTAAAACCCAGGCTGTCCCTGGCGGCCGATGTATCCATATTTACCTTTATCGTTTCCGACTTCATATCCAGACGGGACGGCGTCCGTATGATCCCCACCTCCGGCTCCGGAAGATGGCTTTCCAGACGCGCCTTCTGGGAAGACATGGAAAGCTTGATAGGTGTTGTGGTAATCTTAAGCACATTCATCCGAATGACCTCCTGTTTTCCACTTACTACTTCATAAAATCAAAAATAGAGGGAGGAATCAGGCTGCTCCCCAGCTGAAGCGTAACCATCCAGGCCGCTTCATAAGCCTTATTGTTAATGGATTCCCCCGCCAGATCCACCGCTTCCAGATCCTTCTGCCTCTCTTTCAGGTTAACCAGACCGCTTTCCAGCCGGTCCTGGGCCCGTTCCAGAAGTGTTTCCCTCGTACCGATTTCTGCAGTGGCAATGGAAATGTTATTCTGCTTTTCCTTTAAATACTCCAGCGTATCCATAGCATCCTGCGTGTTTCCGCCGCGCAGCTGCCCTTCCAGTTTGGACAGAAGGCTGTATATATTATTGGGCTGGCCGTCCTTCATGCCATAGCCGAGGACATCCACACCCGAGGTGGAAATCTTCACTCCGGTTTTTGCATTCACCACACCCGAACCGTAAGCACCGAAGCCCACATCCAGATAGACCTCTTTGTTATTGTCAAAATAGGTATCGGGATCGTTTTTGTCGTAATCATCCACGGCTTTTCCGTTAAAAAGGAGCTTTCCTTCTTCCACCGTAAAAGGCGCCTGCGCATTGCCGGATCCGGAAAACAGAAATTTATCTCCGTATCTGGCATTCATGGTCTGGAGGATTTCCTCATTCAGGCCATGCAGTTCCTCCGCAATGGCATTCAGGTTCTCCTGATTGGTCACGCCGCCTGCTTTCGTTGCCTTTTCAAAAACAGTCTGCAGAATGGAATTGATGGACTGGATATTTTTATCCGCCGTATCCAGTTCCCCCAGCGCGCTTTTTACCGTTCTTACATGCTCTTCGCTCATGGCAATCTGATCCCGTACGGCAAAAGCTTTTGCCGCCCTCGCCGGATCCTCCGATACATGGTTATATTCCCTTTCGGAGGCAAGCTTCAGGTTGGACTGTGCCAGATTGCTGATATTGCGCTGAAGGTTCCTGGTATAGGATCCTGTCAGCATACTTTCCGTAATTCTCATTCCGCCCTTCCTCCTGCGCCCAATGCGCGTCCTGCCCTCATCAGCGTCCTACCAGGCCCATCTGATTGATTATCATATCCAGCTGCTCATCCATGGTGGTCATCAGCCGTCCCAATGCCTGGTAAGCCTTATTATAGGTCATCAGGTTAATTCCTTCTTCATTCATAGATACCCCCGATACCCCCTGCCTCTCCTTTTCCACGCTTTCCGCAATAGCAAGCGAGGCATTCATTCTTGCTTTGGTCGTCTTGATATCACTGCCCAGGGTATCTGTGTAATTCGTGATAAACTCACTGAAATTCCCGGTAAACTGATACTGTTTCCCAAAAGTCCTCTCCCCTGTCAATCCGGTTTTCAGATTCATGATATCGGTATTGTCCAGCGTTCCGTCCGGATTCTGTTCCCGGATAATATAGGAAGGGTCCTCCGCCCACGCCGTGCTTACGGATATATTTCCCGCCCTCAGCGGCCCTCCGCCCTCCGCTTCGATCAGGGTCTTGAAAACCGCCGTGCCGTCGTCCTCGTGGATCGTACCATTCATCAGTTCACCAAACGCCGCCGCGAAATCATCCAGCTTCTGCTGGTAGTAGGGAATACCGGCATTTCCGGGTGTATTTCCTGTAATCACGTCTGTAAAGGCCTTCAGCGCGCCTGTTTCCATATGCATACCGGAATCATCGCTGTTCCAGGTAAGGGTTACCCCATCCTGTCCGATGCGGATTGCATCGTTGGTAAACTGGTTACCGCTGGAATCCACCACTGTTTTGCCGTTAAATTTTACCTGGATCCGTCCGTCACCGCCTTCTGTCACCGAAACCTCCCCATAGCGGGCCAAATCATCCAGAATGACATTCCTCTGATCCAGCAGATCATTGGGTCCATAATTCACTCCATCCAGATCGTCATTCACAAACACCTCATGGACAATGGATTTATTCAGCTCTGCCAGCTGTTCCAGCTTATTATTGATATCTTTTACCGCAGCTGCCAAATCGTTCTTCTGCTCCTGCATGGCATTCTTTAGTTTACCGTCGTATTCATTCAATATATGAGTGATGCTTTTCACTGCATTGAGGGTAATATTGGCATTGGTTTCCTGGTATGGCTGCGCACCAAAATCCGCCAGAGCCTGGGAAAGAGTGGTGAGGGCATCCTTCATCCCGGTTCCTTCTGTTTCCGGATCGCTGATAATTCCCTCCAGTTCCTGCAGAATAGCGGTCCTCTGGTCATAATAGCCCACATCGCCGTACTGTTCCCGGAATTTGCTGTCCAGATATGGATTCCTTATCTGGGCCACTCCCAGCATGTCGACCCCCTGCCCTGCCAGCGGTATGGAGCTTGTCTGAAAACCTCCCGTGCCGCCGTATACCTGTACGCTCACCGTATCCAGCCGCTGCCTGGTATAGCCCTTGGTCTGCATATTCGTGATATTGTTACCCACGATATCCATAGCCTTCTGGTTTACCATCAGGCCCCTTTTGGCTGTTTCCAGCCCCATAAATGTCGGTCTCATTTCCTGTGCCCTGCTTTCTGTGTGTGCCGCTGCCATCCATAAGGGCAGCTATATTTTCCTGACAAACCTGTTCTGCCTTCCGCCGTAATCCGGATGATACACGCCGCTGGAAGGATCCACAGCCCCCATATCGGCCCCTGTTTTAATCAGTTCGGAACGGGCGATTTCCTGTGATTTCTTATTATAATACCGGATGTTGTCAATCGCCTTCTTCAGCCTGTCGTAAAGCTGCATCCATTCCTGCCTGCACCGGGGCGTTTCCGGCCCTTTCCCGCTTTCCGGCTGGAGAAGCAGGATATCGCGGAACGTTTTCCCTTCCAGGCCATGATCCTGAAACAGCGTTAATCTCGCCTTTTCCTTATTTTCCAGCTGCTTGTCCATCGCCTGCTGCACCATAATGCTCTGTTCGATTTTTTTCAGATCACCGGAGAGGAGCAGCTCCAGCTTTTCCTGCTGGGTATCTTCCATTTTCTCAAAAAATTCCGTATATTCTGTTAAAAACGTAAATAACTCTTCCATGTCTGCCGCCTTCTCTTATAAGCCTGCCATCAGCTTTTTCGCCACCAGTTCGGCAGAAACGTGATAAGTGCCGTCCCCAATCTGCTGCTTAAGCTGCGCGATGCGTTCCTCTGAAGCCGCCTCCGCAAGTCCGTCACATACAGCGGAAGAATATACCGACGCTTCCTGCTTCTTCACCGCATCACTGCTGATGCAGATCTCATCACTCTTCCCGCCTGTAATCCCGGCTGGGGCAGCTGTATTCTTTTCCAGTTTTCTGCCGCTGTTCACGGCATTCTGATAAACCGCATATTTTCCCGTTATCTTTATATCCATTCTCAGCACCCTTTCCCGGCTTTTCCCCATTTTCCATAACTGTTCCATTCACGTTCAGTCCCGAGACAGTTATCCATCTCATCTTTCAACTATATTGTCGTACATCGTCCTGGTATCTTTAGCTTTTTTATAAAAAAATTTGGATAGTTGTTTCCCTTCCTATTTGTTGTTATAATGTATTGTGATTACGGTTCGTTTTTTCTCTCTGCGCCTGTATTTTTCCTGCTTTTCGGGCATCCCTCCCGGCGGCATGAAGCCAGGAAGCGAAGAGAGAACAAGCGCTTGGTTACCATAAATATACAAATACACGGGAGGTCACTTTACTTATGGCTAAAACCATCGTTCTTTCCAATCAGAAAGGCGGTGTGGGAAAAACTACCACTGCTAATACCCTCGCCCTTATCTTCCGGGAAAGAGGCTGCAAAGTCCTTGCCGTTGACCTGGATCCCCAGGGAAACCTGAGTTTCAGCACAGGCGCCGATACCGACGGTACGGCAACTATATATGAAGTGCTGAAGGAAGAAGTAAAATCCCGTTTTGCCGTCCAGAAAACCGGACTTGTGGACATTATTCCTTCCAATATACTGCTCAGTTCCATCGAACTGGAATTCACCGGCGCACAGCGGGAATATCTGCTTCGGCGGGCATTGGAACCGCTGGCACCGGCTTATGATTATATCTTTATCGATTCCCCTCCGGCTCTGGGGATCCTGACTGTCAATGCATTTACCGCATCGGACTATATCCTTGTACCGATGATGTCCGACATATTCAGCCTTCAGGGACTGACCCAGCTTTCAGAAACGGTTTCCAGAGTGAAAAATTACTGCAATCCCGATTTACAAATCCTGGGAGTTTTTCTGACCAAACACAATCCCAAAACACGCTTCAGCCGGGAGGTCATGGGCGCGCTGGACATGATCGCCCAGGATCTTGGCATACCGGTACTGGATACCTTTATCCGGGAAAGCGTAGCCCTGCGGGAAGCCCAGTCCATCCAGCAGTCCGTTCTGGACTATGCCCCGGCCTGCAACGCCGTACTGGATTACCGGACGCTGGCGGACGAGCTTCAGGAAAGGGGGCTGTAACCATGGCGAAAAGCAAGACCGAAATAGATAAGGAGCTCATGTACCGTAAAATCATGCCCTCTTCCTCCCGTCCCCAGCCGGATCGCCCGGAGAGCGCCGTCTCCGCCGGCGCAGCGGACAGCAGTTCTACCCCCACCTCAGCGGGAATGGCGGATGCGCTGCGGCGTTCCCTTACCACCCCGGTGCAAATACGGGAAAACAGAAATGCCGTTCTCGTAAACCTCATGGAAGAGCTTGTCCTTTCCCGGCTGGACTCCACCATCCAACGCTTCAACTGCTGCCGGTGCGATAAATGCAAAAAAGATATCGCCGCTCTGGCTTTAAACCGGCTGGCACCGCATTATACGGTAATTACGGGGGATTTGGAAGAAAAACAGAAGGAAGCGGAAGAAAAATATGCATCAGAAGTGACTGGGGCGCTGGTACAGGCGATTCTGGTTGTAAAGAAGGAGCCGCGGCATTAGCTGCGGCTCCTTCCCTTTATTTGCCGGCATACAAAGTTTTTTCCAGCTCCCTGTAAATGGCCTGACAGTCATACTCCGGTGCAAAATCTGAGGCCGCCCGGCAGACGCGTATTATGGTATCCCTGTCCGCCTCCAGCTCCAGGGCTATATCTTCCACCCCTTTTCCTTTTTGCAGCTTCTTTGTAATGAGCTTAATCAGCATCAGCTGTTCTCCGATTTCCTGTCCCTCTATTTTGCCTTCTATTTTGCCCTCACTTTTTCCTATTTTTTCACCTTCCTGCCTTGCCATTTCTGCAATTTCTTCCAGTGCTTTACACATGTCCACTTCTCCTTTCCCGGTATCTTCTCCCTTCTTCCACCATTTATCCAAATGGAGCAGTTCTCTCAGACAATCAAAGGTTTCATAAGGAATATGCCCGAACACCTCCGGTCTTTCCTGTATATATCTTTTCATCCCCGGCCCATCCGATGCCATAGCAAGCAAAGAAAAAACATATTTTGAATCGGTCCGGAAGTTTTCGGGATTCACCCCGGATGCCTGTACCAGATTCACCTTATAGTTCATCATATATGGTTTCATATCCGCAAACTCTTCCGGAATATCCAGCAAATCAAAAAGCTCCAGCGGCCCCTCCCATTTTCCTGTCCCATAATAGAAACAAATGGTTATTACCGGCGCCAGCCTGTCTTCCCGGATCAAACCGGACAGGAACTCCTCACTGTCACGGTAATCTTTATTTTTCCTATGCCAATCCGCCAGCTTCCTTACCTGCTCCGCATAAATCATGGCATCATAAAGCATTTCCCTCACCGGCATGGCAAAATGCGTCTTTTCCTGCCCCTCTACAGCGAAAACTGCATAGGTTGTCTGCCCGGATACTTTACGGATGACATCACGGTATCGTTTGGCCGATACTTGTTTCCCTCTTTTATCCCGGAAGGATATCATGGATTCTCCCGGAAGGTCCTCCAGCATATCTGCTTTCATCACCTGCTTTCCCCGAAAAAGAGAACCGTTAAACAAGTCACAGAAATTCTTCGGGTTATCCAGAAATTTCTTTACCGCCATGTCTTTATCATTTGACATATAAGCACATTACCTCCTTGTAAATTACTGATTAATCCAAAAGATATGTGCTTTATATGGATTATTATAGAGAGAATATCGATAAAAAGCAATTCCTTTCGATTAATATGAGAATAATAAAATGGAAAATATGGCTGATACAGCCTGAAAATAAGAAAAAAATAAATGGGATAAATACTTTATATCATATATTAGAGGAAAATGAAATGAAATTCTGTCCTTGAATCATTAAAAAAATATAAACACAGGTTACTTCGCGGGCATGTAATGGCATAAGGAAGGCCGCATCCTCAATGGAGTCTGCGGCCTTCCGGATTGTATCTGCTAATTACTGTAATAACTGTAAGATGGACTGAGGCTGCTGATTCGCCTGTGCAAGCATTGCCTGTGCAGACTGCATCAGAACACTGTTCTTTGTGAATTCCATCATTTCTTTTGCCATATCAACGTCACGGATACGGGATTCCGCTGCTGTGATATTTTCGGTGGTTACACCGAGGTTGTTGATGGTGTGTTCCAGACGGTTCTGGATGGCACCTAACTTGCCGCGGCTGGTGGAAACCTGATTGATGGCTGTTTTAATCTTACTAATGGCATCAACTGCACCTTCTCTGCCACTAATATTGATATCATTAATCCCTAACGCATTTGTATGCATATCCCCTATACTAAGCTGCAATTGATTATAAGAATCGTTAGTGTCACCAATCTGCAGCATCAAACCACCTTCCGAAGGAAGTCCTGTACCGCCAGCCAACGTTTGTACTGCAGCCAATAAGTTTGCCCCCGTTTTTTCACCTGCAAAATCAACCGTCATATCCGCATTCGCATCCGCCAACATTTTATTAATGTCAGCAGCTGTATACGTTTTAGCCGCATCAAGTGAAACACTTACAGCATGATCCGCACCAATAGTTACTCCTACGGGTCCATTAGCAAACGTAATAGAAGATTTAACATTACCCGCTTTACCTGCAGTTGCTGTAACTTGCGTATGATCAGCCGTTTCAAATGTTACGGCTGCCTGCTTGGGCTGTGAAGAGATTAACGTTGATACTGAATGAGCACCAGATTCACCTGTAAATTCAATATTATCATTCAAGGTTACTTTCAAATCTTTTGCACTATCCGGCGCATTGGCTGCACCTTTAATAGCATCATCAATCATTTTCTGTGTTATAACACTATTAGCATCTTTCCCTGAAATGGTAAGCGTTAATTTATTACCAGCGCTCCAAGCCGCTTCGACTTTAGACTCTCCAGCTGCAAGTGCAGTTCCGGCAGCAGCTGCAATTTCGACAGTGATACCTTCTCCACCTGATATTGACCAATTAAACGCATCCGTTTTTGCTGTTCCGTCAACAGCAACAGAATCCATAGCACCTGTTGAACCGATTCCTAATGTACCATTCAGTAATTTTATACCATTGAAATCGGTTCCATCCGCAATACGGTTAATTTCGTCTTTTAACGCAGAAACTTCATCCTGAAGTGCCTTACGGTCAACTTCATCCGTATAGGTTCCGTTAGCGGACTTAGTAGCCAATTCTGTCATACGGTTCAGCATGGAATGAACTTCCTGTAAACCGCCTTCAGCCGTCTGAACTAAAGAAATCGCATCCTGGGAGTTATCAGTAGCAGCGGTCAGACCTTTGATCTGTGCTCTCATCTTCTCAGATATAGCTAATCCTGCAGCGTCATCGCCTGCGCGGTTGATTCTGTAACCGGAAGACAGTTTTTCCAGAGATTTGGATACTGCACTGTTGTTATTTCCCAGCTGTCTGTGGGAATTTAAAGCCATAATGTTGTGTTGAATTCTCATACTAATTACCTCCATGTAATTGTTTCATCGGGAACTCCTTTTCCCTCTTGTTACGAATATGTTTGTACAGTACCAGACGGGCCCTTGTCCGGCACCAAACGGTGGGAACTCACTATCCCCGCCGTTCTACCTAAGTGATCGTACCTTGTTTCCATATCTTTATCGTGACATTTCACAAAAAGGGAGATTTATTTTGTGCATTTTCACCTATATCATCCATACAAACTCTCTTCAAAATAAAACTCTTCCAGGCACATCCCGGTCTGTTTCAGGTATTCTGCCGCCTTTTTTCCCACATACCGGAAATGCCATGGTTCATAGTCGATTCCGGTCAGTTCTTCTTTACCCTGATCGTACCGCAGGATAAAACCGTATTCCCAGCAATGCTCCCGCAGCCATTTTCCTTCCTTCGTATCGGCAAAACCGGATTCCAGTTTCCGGTAGGAATCGCTGTAGATGTCCACGGCAAGGCCCAGGCAGTGTTCGCCGGAACCGGGGACGGAAAGGATACGACGGGCCAGCTGATTGGCTTCTTCCATGGAATAACCCTGTTTCACATAGGCGGAAACCTTCCGGTTAAAGAGCATTTCCTGTTTATCCAGTGTGCGGTAGCCGGAGCAGATAAGCGGGGAAAGTCCTCTCTCCTCCATGTCGGAAAGCATGTCCATCAATGGGTCATAAATCCGTTCGTCTACCGACTGCCCCTGGCCCGGTATTTCTTTCAGTTCGGGAAAATAGTCCTCCGGAACAGGGTATTGGGCATTTGTGAGAATCAGGCACCACATATCTTCCGGTTCCAGAACAAGAGCTTCCGCCTCTTGTACCAGCCCCGCTTCTCCCGGGGCACTTTGCTCCGCCTGCCCGCGGGGCAGGACGGACTCCGAACCGGCTTTGTTTTCCGATGCGGCGGCGCGTTCCTGCTCCAGTTGGGAGTGGGCGGATATATACATAAAAATCAGGATCAGAAGGAAAGTATAGATCACCGTCCTTCTGGTCCTGACTACTCTCCGGTCTTCCGGCTTTTTCCTGCTCACGTTTCTTTTCCTTCCTGATTAACGTATTCTTCTGAGCTGTTCGTTCTGGCATCGTAAAATGTAACGATAGAGGAGATCTTCCTGCATATTGGTCATTTCACTGAACTCACAGCCGTATCCTATATAGTTATCCGGTTTTTCAACGGACCTGCGGATGGTGCATGCGTAAAGCATGGTTTCCTTCATGGCCGGTATTACAATGCTGAAGGTTTCTCCCACCCCCAGTTCTTCCTTCGTCTTGAACATCAGGCCGCCCAGGCTGATATCCACCAGCGTCACCTTAAGATCCTGGTATTCCTTCAGGGTTCCGTCGGGGAGCGGATGGGACAGGTTAAAAATAATCCCCTCGTTTCTGGTACTGATACGGAAATATTCCCTGCGCTCGTCGTTGGTCGCTTCGTTCAAATCGATTATCCGGATCAGATCATGATTGGAAATATAGACTCTTCCGATCAGTACGCGGAATCCCAGACGCGTATTATAGATCTCTATTTTGACAAACAGGTTATAACTTATTACCGGGAGTTCGTTCCTGGTACTGCTGATATCTATGAAATTAGTCTTGATTCTGTGCAGGGTCCCCATCATTAACAAATCGTTGTTTTTGGCTTTTACCACACAGGAGGAACCCACATATCCTTCCGCCAGATCAATCATACTGCTGTTTTCCCTCACTCATTTTCTGTGCTGTCTATCATCGTTTCTTTTTTTCCTGCAGAAACCAGGCCGTCCCGAAGGGAGGAACGGGGCGTTTTCCGGCCTGCGGGAGTTCCTTTTTTTTCAGGGGAGGCATTCCCGCGGGACTTTGCAGAGGCTTCCATCAGTTTTCCATAGATAGCTGCCACCACTTCGTACAGCTCTACGGGGATGTTGGTTCCCACATCCAGCATGCATAAAAGGGAAGCGGCGCTGTCGTCCTTAAAAACGGGGATCCCTTTCTGTTCTGCGATATCTATGATTTTTTCCGCCATGGGGCCGTAGCCGGAGGCGATGACCACGGGGGCGGTATCTTCCTCCATATTGTATTTCAGGGCGGCCGCTTTGTTTTTCTTATATTTTGACATCTACGCCGGTCCTCCTGTAGGGCAGGGTTTTGAAAACATCCATCAGGGAGCGGATATGATCCAGCTTTTCCACTCTGGCCTCGTTCATCAGGTATCCTTTTTCTCCGGCAATTTTTTTTATTTCGGGAAGAAGGGAGGAAAAAAGGGGAAGGTAACTCCCGGGGCAGAACAACAGGAAGTTCATATTTTTTCCGCTGACCAGGAATTCCGCTTCCAGCTGTCCGATGCCTTCGATATCAAAGGTAATCAGCATATGGATATGGCTTCCGTCCCCGCCGTCTTTTTCCGCAGCTTCCCTGTCATCCGGATCGATCCACAGTTCGGAAAAAGCCTTCATTCCTTGATAGTCCACCGGAATGACAAAATGCAAAAGGGGCGTATAGTTACAGGGGGAGGAAAGCAGGCTTGTGAGTATTTTTTCAATGCGGTCGCCGTTTAAGCTCTGCATGCCGCTTTCCTTGTCCTGTTTGGCAATAATAGCCGCCAGGGTATCCACCACATGGGAGCGCATGGGGCTGTCACCCGCTTCTTTGAAATGGCTGATATAGTCGCTGACAAGGGTACGGAGCTGATCCTTTGCCTCCCTGTTGTTTATACGCACCAGCAGGCCGAACAGGGCCTCCTGGAGAAAGGTCTCGTTTTCCCGGTAACGGGAGAGGTTGTACAGGATATTCGGCACCACCCGGGCCGACTGGGGGGAATACAGGATGCTTCCCTCCAGTTCCTTAAGCAGAGCCTGCGCCTGTACCTTCAACTCCTGGAAATGGGAGCCGTCATCCTGCCGAAAGCCTTCCGCCAGATCCCGCAGGCGGGGAGCCAGGTTTTTGCTGGCGGAGAGCTGATCCGCCAGGAAAGAAAAGCCATTGGCCGCGGAATCTTTTGCATCCTTTCTCGCCAGAATGGAATTGATCGCTTTCAGCAGTTCGGCGGTTTCCGACCGAAGCTCCGGGGTTTCTTTCACCAGCGTGCGGAGGAAATCAAACAGAGGGCCCTTAAAAAGGGTGGAGGAATATTCCTGGCGCATCATTTCGTCCACAATAGAATCAGGCCGGATCAGCAGCGCCTGGAAAAGCTGCTGGATTTCCTGCGTCACCGTATTGTTATTGACCGGAAGAAGGCTGATGATCTCTTCCAGCAATGTGATGTTTTTCAGATAATTTACCGTCACATCCGGATCCTTCAGAAGATTCATCAGCGTAGCCGCGCCCGCGTCCCTCTGGTAGATGTTATGCTGGGACAGCAGGGAGCTGCTGTCGGGGTTTCTGGCGATGTGGCTGATTTCCTGCAAATCAAAGGGGATGGAGGGATCGGTAACATTTTTATTCTGTTGGACAATATTCTTGCCGATTACCGGAGATGTCACTTTCAAAATGTCAGCCATAATTCCCGTTTCCCTTCCTTTTGTATCTGTCAGCGCATACCCTTACGGATTTCTCCGTCCAGATAGTAATAGCTCACGCTGTCCTCCTTATCCATGATCACCAGCCGGGAGTCCCCGATACCTATCACCGTCCCGGGGTAAACCTCATCTGCCAGCAGACGGGTTCTTCCCACCTCACGGATTTGTTTCGCCAATTGTGCCGCTTTGCTTTGCAGCTGGCGCTGCTTTAATTTACTCACCGAAGCTTCCAGATTCAGCCCGTTCAGTCTTTGCTGCTGGGCGGGTGTCAGGCCCGCACGGTTCTGTTTTTCAGTAAGCCAGGCCGTATTTTTTCGGTTTTCTTCCTGCTGCAGGGTTATTTCCCGTATTTCCTCCGCTGTTTTTTCGGCTTCCGCAATCAGCTGCGGAGTGGCTCCCAGCGTGACGGAGGTGGTGATATGGCTCACGGCTCCCACAGCTTTTACATTCATTTCGTTATAGACGGAACAGCTTCCTCCGATAAAAGCGCCTCTGCGTCCCACCAGCGTCAGATTATTTTCGCAGGATACCTGGGAGTTGATGATGTATTCCGCCTGGATGTTTTTACCGGCATGGATGGTACAGTCCTCCAGGAATTTAGCGGTGATATCCCCTCCCGATTCCAGAATACCGCAATGCATGCCCCGCATCCCCTTCTGAAGCTGGATATCCCCGCCTGCGATGAGGGTGGCCCCTTCCACCATGCCCATGACTGTTATATTGCCTTTTGCCCGTACTTCATAGCCTTCAAACACATCTCCCTGGATAAATACACTTCCGCTGAAATTGATATTTCCCACGGAATTATCCACATTTTGGGCCACCTCAAATACCTTTTCCACATGGAAACGTCCGCTGCGGAAGGTAAGGTTGCCTTCGCAGGCCGCCACGAGCCGGGTCCCGTCTTCATTGTAGGTGATATTCCTTCCCTGCGGGATGGCGGGCATCATCCCCTGACTGCCGCGGACCGGCTGTCCGAACACATTCATGCCGTCCTCCGGATCCGTGGGCCGGGTGATCTGGCAGACCACATCGCCCTCTTTCACGTTATGGATCAGGTTCATATTTTTGAAATCAATGCCTCCGTTTTGTTTGGTGGCATATTTCAGTTGTACCTGCCTCGGGAAAAAATCCTTGATTTTCCCGCTGCTCCCATCCTTTGCAGGCTTTCCCCGGGCAATGACAAACATCTGCCGGTAGCGTTTATTCCCGGCGATATCCCGGATTTTTTCTTCGTCGACGCCATAGATAATATGTCTGTCCGCAAGGGCCTTGCGGAGGGCTTGCTCCGTAATATCCGCCCCGCCCCCTTCCGGCTCCCACACCATCAGCATGGCTTCCATTTTGTCCGCCGATACATTCAGCTCCAGAGAAGCATCCCTGGCAACAGCGGTTTCCTCCTCCGGTTCGGAACCGGCCTCTTCATCCGGCGTCAGTTCTCCTCCGCGGCTTCTGGCATCCAGCTCTCTCTGCTTTTCCAGCTCCGCTTCATTCCAATCCTCCACGGTTTCAATCAGAGTCTCCTTTTGGGGCAGGATGCCGGCTCCGTTCTCGGTATGACCGCTTCCATGGCTCTCCCTTTCGGGATCCTCTTCCGCATACAGCTTATCGTATTCTTTTTTTTCCTGACCCTCATCGGCACCGAGGGGCGTATCCTGTGTATCTGCCCCTTCATCCCCAAGGTATTTCATGAGCAGATTATAAAGCAGACTTTTTTCCTTCATGGGGACTCTCCTTTACCGGTTGATGTGCCTGTATACCCGCCTCTTTTGTGTTTCTTATCGCAGATTATTGATGATTTCTTCGATTTGGTCAGCGGTGGTCACAATCCGCCCGTTCAGCTGGAATGCCCGCTGGGCCTCAATGACGTTCACCATTTCCGAAGAAAGCTCTGTCCCCGACAGCTCCAGCGCTCCGGACACAATACGGTTCCCGGTGGTCTGATCCGTCACCACGGACCACTGGCCGGAAAGCTCTCCGGTACGGTATCTGTTATTACCCATATGCACTAGACCCTCCGGATTATCACAGGTGTACAAGCCTATTTTTTTTCCAAGGCCCTCCAGATCCAGCAGATTGGTGTCCTGTTCCCTGCCCTCTTTATCCGTCACCTTTCTGGCAGCCAGCGGGATCCGTTTTCCTTCCCCGTCCAGCACAAAATATCCATCCCTCGTGGTCAGGAAATCACCTTCCTCCGATACGGAGATTTTAAAAGAACCGTCTCTTGTATACAGGGGCTGACCTCCGCCGTTTCCGTTCTCCACAGCAAAGAAACCGTCCCCCGTGATGGCGAAATCCAGAGGCTGTCCGCTCCGTTCAAAGGCTCCCTGCACAAAAACCGGCTGGACGCCGCTCATTTTCACACCGTGTCCGGTAAGAAGTTCTCCCGATTTCACATCCATCTGGGTATAAAGCAGATCCTGAAAGGTTCCCCTCTCCGCCTTATAGCCTGTTGTATTCACATTCGCCATATTGTTGGCGGTGATATCCAGCTCTGACTGAAAGGTCCGCATGCCGGAAACCGCCGTATAAAATGCTGTATTCATTACTACTCCCATCCGCGCGCATATGCGTCTTTTTAAAGCTTTCCGATTTCCGAAGCCGTTTTCTGGTTCATCTGATCGATGATGGTCAGCGCCTTGCTGCAGGATTGGAACGCACGCTGGATTTCCATAGTCCTGGTCATCTCTGCGCTCAAGTCCACGTTGGATCCTTCCAGGCTTCCCTGGATTACAGGTGATGCCGAAGGAGCAAGCTGTGCTTCCCCGGCCCCGAACATTCCCTTTTCATAGAACTGCAGCTTTTCGGAGGCATCCGGTACCACAATGCGTAGTTTTCCCAGCACGTCCCCCTTTTCGCTGCGGACAGTCCCCTGTTCGTCCACCTGAAAACCATCTTGCGGCCGGATGGGTCCGTTTTCCCCCATCAGCCTTCCGATTCCGTTCAGGCTCAGATACCCTTCCGCATCCATGCGGAAATTCCCGTTCCGGGTCAGGTATTCTCCGTTTTCTCCCTGAAGGACAAAATAGCCGTCTCCCCCAAGGGCCAGATCATATGCTCCGCCTGTTTGTGTAAGCTCCCCGGGCGCGAAAGAAAACGCCTGATCGGCCGCTGCCGTCAGGATCGCACCGCTTCCCATAGCGGTGCTTTTCCCTCCCTGTACCCGCAGAAGTTCTTCCTCAAAGGTGGTTTTAACCAGCCTTTGCTCCCGGTAACCGGGTGTCTTTACATTTGCCATATTATTGGCGTTCAGGTTCAATGCCCTCTGGTTGGTGAGCACGCCTGATGCCGCTGTATAAAAACCCGAAAACATAGGTTTCCTCCTATCCTTCCATATATTCCCGCAGGCTGTCCCTGAGTTTTTTGACAGCCTTCGTATGGATTTGGCACACACGGGATTCCACCACATCCAGAATCCGTGCGATATCCGCATATTTCAGTTCCTCATAGTAATAAAGGGTAATGACCAGCCGCTCTTTTTCCGTAAGGGCTTCCACGGCCCGGGCCAGTACTTCCGTAAGCTCCTGTCTGCAGAAGCTTTCCTCCGGACGCAGGGAGGTATCCGGGCTTTCCGGTTCCATCCGGCTGACATTCTCCTGCGCATCCTGCATCAATCCTTCAAAGGAAAGGATGGAAGCCCGGTTCATATATTGCAGGTGGCTCTCTATCTTTTCCGGCAAAAGGCCCATATAAGCGGCCACCTCCGCCACCTGAGGTTCCCTCATTTTCTCATGGGCAAGCTGCTGGAAGGCTTCGTCGATACGCCTCTGCAGGGAACGCGCCCGATGAGGCACCCAGTCCTGGCTGCGGACAAAATCGATCAGGGAGCCCCGTATACGCAGGAACGCGAAGGTTTCAAAACGCGCCCCTTTCGAATCATCATATCGTTCCAGACAGTCCATCAGGGCAAGCATTCCCTGGTTCACCAGGTCTTCCTCCTGTGCATAGCCGGACGCCATGCCCCTCATCTGTACTGCGGCGGAACGTACGAGATTACTATATTTAATAATAAGCTTTTCTCTCAGCTCAGGGCTGCCGGTCTGCTGGTATTCTTTCAGCATTTGGGCCTCCCTGTTTTCCGTCAACTCCGCCAACATAGCTATCCTTTCTACGGCAGGGCTATATTGCCCAGTGCCTGAATCTGAATATTATTATCAATCTCACTGAATGACAGTACCGTCACATTGGGGTAAAACTGGTCAATCAGCTTTTTAAAATAAAGGCGCACCACAGGTGAGGTCAGTACGATAGGTACATTAACTAGATCTTTAATTTTATTGATTTCCCCTGTGGATGCGGTGATAATGCTTTGTATGGAGGAAGGATCCAGGGCCAGATAAGAACCGGTATCCGTCTTTTTTACAGATGACATGAGCATGTTCTCTATTTTTTCATCCAGGCTTATCACTTTCATCTGCCCTGCTTCGGAAAAGCGGTGGGAAATCGTCCGTTTCAGCGCCTGGCGCACATATTCCGTGAGCATATCCGTATCCTTGATCTGTTTGCCGTAGTCCCCCACCGTCTCAATAATGGTTTCCATATCCCGGATGGGAATGGATTCCCTGAGCAGATTAGCCAGGACTTTCTGCAGTCCGCCCGGGCTGATAATGCCGGGAATGGTATCCTCCACGATACTGCTGTTGGTCTTTTTCAGGTTTTCCAGAAGATTATTGACCTCCTGCCGGTTGAGCAGTTCATACAGATGCTCCTTGATGATCTCCGAAAGATGGGTGATGACCACCGAAGCGGGATCGATCAGGGTATAACCTGCCATTTCCGCCTGGATTTTCCGATCCTCGCTAATCCATTTCGCCGGGATATGGAAGGCCGGATCCATGGTGTCGATTCCGGGAATCTCATCCGCATCGGGTCCGGGAGAAAGGGCAAGGAAATGATCCATGAGAATATCCCCTCTCGCCACCTCTTCTCCTTTTAAAAGGATGCTGTACTGGTTCGGATTAAGCTGGCCGCTGTCCTTGATGCGGACGGACGGAATGACAAACCCCATTTCCAGCGCCATCTGCTTACGGAACATAACCACACGATCAATGAAATTACCGCCGCTGCTCTCATCCGCAAGGGGGATAAGGCTGTATCCGAATTCCATTTCTATCTGTTCCACATTCAAAAGGCCGTAAATATTGTCTATATTCTTATAAAAAGAGGCCTCGCTCGTTACTTCCGCCTCCACAAGACCGGGCACGGATTCTTCCACGATATTTTTCTGCTTTCTTAGCAGATAATAACCTCCCGCCATCAGGACAGCAGAGGTGCAAAGGATCTGGAACACCGGGAAACCGGGTATCAGGCACAGGCATGCCGCTGCCGCACCCGCCATCATGATCACGCGGGGCTGGGCAAGAAACTGCCTGGTCACATCCTCGCTGAGACTGTTCTCCGAAGCGGAACGGGTAACGATCATACCGGTGGCTACCGAAATAAGCAGCGCCGGGATCTGGGATACCAGGCCGTCACCGATAGTTGATGTGGTATAAATCTGCATGATTTCGGTGATACTTCCCTGTTTGTTCATGGTTCCCACCAGAATGCCGCCGATAAAATTAATAAGCGTTATGATAATAGAGATGATGGCATCCCCTTTTACAAACTTCGTGGCACCGTCCATGGATCCGAAAAAATCCGCTTCCCTCTGTACCTTGGCCCTGCGTATTCTGGCTTCCTGTTCGTCAATCAGGCCGGTATTTAAGTCTGCATCAATGGCCATCTGCTTCCCCGGCATGGCGTCCAGGGTAAAACGTGCCGCAACCTCCGCCACACGTTCGGAGCCTTTGGTAATGACAATGAACTGTACCAGGACGATAATCAGGAAAATAATAAATCCGATAACCGCATTTCCCCGGATTACAAATTCTCCGAAGGTCTTTACCACCTGCCCCGCATATCCGTTGTCAAACAGAATCTTACGGGTGGAGGAAATATTTAGTCCCAGCCGGAAAAGGGTCGTAATCAAAAGGATCGACGGGAATACGGAAAATTCCAGGGTTTCCCTGATATACATTGCCATACACAGGATCATCAGTGACAAAGTGATATTCAATATGAAGAAAAAATCTAGTAAAAAGGTGGGAAGAGGGATCAGGATCAGGAAAATAATGCCGATGACGCCCGCTGTCACCACTATATTATATCGTTTCAATTACAGATCACCATTTTCTATAATACTCTTGGTATTTACGATCTCGCTGATACGCACCCCGAAGTTATCATCGATGACTACCACCTCGCCCCGTGCGATCAACTGGCCGTTAACAATAATGTCCACCGGCGCGTCAGCCTGTTTGTCCAGTTCCACTACCATTCCGTTGTTAAAGCTCAGTATTTCTTTCAGCTTCCGCCTGGTTTTCCCGATTTCCACCGACACGTGAAGGGGAACATCCATTAACAGCCCCAGGTTTCCCTGCGGAATGGAAGCAGTCTGTATCTGTGATGTACCCTGGTATGTGATTTCGTTCTGCCTGTTTACCACGGGCAGAAGGGTATTGCCGTCATCTGTCAGGCTTTCCCTGATCCGGATACTGTTGCGCGCCTCTTCCTCCTGAACCGCCCGTTCCTCATCCCGCTTCTTTTTCGCTGCGGCCTCCTGCATCAGGCTGTCAGCAGCCGTTTCAGATATACATTCCAGGAACTCCGTCTCCAGCAGATCCCCTATGGTCATGCCATAACGGATTACCGTAGTTTTTGCCGCCGCATCCTCTCCCATGATTTCCCAGAGACGCTGTCCGCTGTCAGACAGGAAAAGCTGGCAATCCGAGGAATCCATGGTATTTTCCAGATATCCTGCCAGCGACTTGGCAGCGCTGTGCACCATTTGGTTCATCAGTTCGCCCGCCGCACTCATAGCCACTTCATCAAACGCAAAATCGGGATCCGGAAGATCATCACTTCCCATCAGCTTATTCAGAAAAGCCTGCATGTCACGCTGTCTGAAAATCATGACAACGGTGCCGGCCGCATTGGATGTGAGGCAGCTCTTGGCGAACAGGGCCGGTTCCAGAATGCTGTATTCCACATCCTTAATCAATATTTCCGATGTTACGGGCTCCTTGATCTCTATCTTTGTGTTAAGCATGGCGGAGATGGATTCCCCTGCCGCTTGTCCATATTGTTCCATAAGCTTGTCAAAGATATTTTCCTCCGACATATTCCGGATTCCCTGCTCTGCTGCCATATTGCCTAACTCCTTTTATCCTGATTATTTTTCTTTTTTCTGCCGAAGCGTCCGGGCTTCCTGCCTTCTTCCTGCACTCCCTCTTCTTCCTCATTCACCCGTTTCATATGGGCCGGGAGAAGCTTGTAGAGCTTTTCCTCAATATATCTGGGATTCTCTCCCTCCTGGATAGCAATAACCCCCTCCATGACCAGCTGTTTGCACAGAAATTCTTCTTCATGGCGTGCCTTCAGCTTGCTTGCCACCGGCAGACAGACGACATTTGCCAGCAGGGATCCGTATAATGTGGTGATAAGCGCCACCGCCATACCGCTTGCCAGCGCATTCACATCCTGCATGTTCCCCAGCATCAGAATCAGTCCGATAAGCGTACCGATCATACCGAAGGCCGGCGCGAAACCTGCCGCCTTTTCATAGAAGCTGCGATCCAGGGCATGACGTGCATCCAGCTGATCCAGCTCCGTCTCCATGGCCGCCTTTACCTTTTCCGAATCTACGGAATCCACCACCAGCATCAGGCTGTTATGCAGGAAAGGTTCATCAATTTCATTCAGCTTATCCTCCAGGGACAGCAGCCCTTTCATCCTGGCTTCCGTTGCAAGCTCTACGATCTGCTGGATGGACAGCCTGGGATCAAACCGCTGGGGCCTGAAGATAATCTGCATATGCTTTCCTATTTTTTTAAACGCGCTGGGGGGGAAGGAAAGCATCATGACGCCAATCGTTCCTCCTACCGTTATGGCAAGGCTTGGATAGTCCCAGAAAGCATGCAGATTTCCAAAAACAATCCGGGTGGTATCGGAATCAAACAGAATTCCGAACAGCACCATTCCAACTGCCAAAATCAAACCAATAACCGACAAAAAGTCCATAACCTGTTACATCCTTTTCTCTTTTGTTTCTTTCGGCGCAACTGTTTTGCTTCCTCACAGTTACCTTCCGGCCTCCTTCAGGAGGGCCCTGCGCCGCCCAGCAGTTCACGGACGATACGCCTTCGTTCTTCCCGTATCCGTTCCACCACTTCATCCATTGTTTCCTTCACAATAAGATGCTTGCCGTTGGTGAGAAGGATTGTGGTATCCGGATTTTCGGAGACCATTTCTATTAAGTCGGGGTTCAGTACAAACCGTTCCCCGTTCAGTTTTCTTAAGAAAATCACGGATACCTTCTCCTTATCTCATTCTGTCCTGTTTATCTCTTCAGGTTCACCAGCTCCTCCAGAATGGTATCGGATACCGTAATAATTCTGGAGTTAGCCTGGAAACCTCTCTGGGTCACTATCATATCTGAAAATTCCGCGGAAATATCCACATTTGACATTTCCAGCGCGGAAGACTGAAGCGCACCGGAACCATTGGTTCCCGCCTGGCACAGCTTGGCGGTACCGGAGTTGGCCGTCTGCTGGAAGTAGGAATTGCCCGCCTCCTCCAGACCATAGGGGTTTTCAAAGGTGGCGAGGTCGATTCGTCCCACCTGGATTTTTCCTTTATCCGGATGGTTTACCTCAATGACACCGTTTGACAGAATCGAAACGCCTACCTGGGAGGAGGACAAGGTTCCGCCTGCGGTACCGCCCTCCAGGACGAAGCCCTTCTGTCCCAGCCCCAGTTCTTTGGAATCCTGGGATGCGGTTACCGTCCCTTTCCCGGCGGAGGTCATACCGGGATTTGGTTCCGTGTTGATGTCCGCTCCCGCATGGGCCTTCTGCCATTCGTCCGACAGCTTGGTAAAACCTTCGTGTGTCATTTCAATGTATTGTCCGGCTTCTTCCCCGGCTTTTACCGGGCTTTCTTTCAAAAGTACGGAATTGGCCGCCGTACTGGAGGAATCAATATGGCCTACAAAGGTTCTTGTGTCCGCTCCGCTTCCCACCGTAGCCGTTATTTTCCATTCCGCCTTCGTGTCTGCCGTTGCTTTGATGTACTCCGCTTTAAATTCCACGTCGCCTTCTGCGGTGAATTTGGGTACGCTGCTTACGGTTTTGGCAAGCATGGACCCAAAAATACCGTTGTTGGCCGAATCGGCAGCGGAAAGAGTCATTTCTCCGGGAACCACATCGAAATTGTAGCCCAGGATCTCCGCGCCGGTCAGGCCTCCTGCGGGAAACAGGCCACCGTCCGGCACCGCCGTCAGCGACAGCTTTCCGGTGGGATACTCTTTACCGCCGTTTGCCTGGGTGATGGCCGTATTTACCTTATCCATCAGATCAGTAAGGCTGCTGAATACGGATTTGGCATTGACCCGGACCGTTATCGAACCGGTGCTTATTTCCGTATCCTTAACAACGGCGTCGGCCCCGTCCGGAAGCGTATCGTCCACAACAAAGTTCACGGACACATTGGCATCCGTCGTCGCTTTTTCCGAAGTCAGGGTATAACGGATCCCATTAATTGTTTCTGTTTTTACCGCTTTTGCGGCAAGCTGTGAGGGAATATCGAGATGGATCTTGTTGGATCCCGGCCCTTTTCCCAGCGGATCCCCGGAAACGCCCAATACCGTATAGCCGTTGGCATCAGTCAGGTTACCGCTGTTAGGGTCTATTTGAAGTGCGCCGGCCCTGGTATAGAATATATTACCGTCTGAATCCTGTACCTGGAAAAAACCTTCTCCGGCGATCGCCACGTCCAGCCCTCTGTTGGTGGACTGAAATGCGGAACGGCTCATGTCCAGGTCAATACCTGCCAGCTGTGTGCCGTATCCGATCTGGGAAGCATTGGTTCCTCCCATAGTAGCGCTTCCGCCTGTGGCGTTTTGAAGTGTCTGATAAAATACATCTGTAAATCGTCCTCTGCTGGACTTAAATCCGTATGTATTGACATTGGCAATATTATTGCCGATTACGTCAAGCTTACTCTGGTGTGCCTTCATACCGGACACCGCTGAATACAATGATCGTAACATTGTAAATCTCCTTTTCCACCGTCCTTACCCGTCCGTCATTCGGGGTAAGATAGCCTCCAAAAAAGGACCGGCTATATCATTACGGTTCCATCAATATTGGTGAATACGGTACCCTTCAGGCTGCCGTCATTCACAACAGTAACTACCTTGTTATTCGGTACATTCACTACAAAAGCTGTGGTATCCATCAGAATCAAAGGCGACCGCAGCCCCTTTTCTTCCGCCAGCCGTACGCCTTCATTCAGCCGTTCCAGCTGCCCGGGGGATACGTCCACATTCCGTTCCACCACGCGTTCCATGGCATGTTTGGAAAAAGCGACAGTGCTTTCTTCCCGGATTCTCTCTTCCAGAAGCGTCTGAAAAGAAGGCTGCTCCTCTCCGGGGGACTCCACGGCATCCCGGTTCTGTTGGATAGCAACGGGATTGCCTGTATATATCGGCCTTTGCAGCAACTGGTTATATCGTAACGGATCCATCCCTTATCCTCCTTCCCGTTCCTATGCATCCTGCGCGCGGTCCGTTTCTTCCGTGTTTCCGCTTTCCTGCGTCCCTCCGCTTCCGTCCGCGCTTCCGCTTCCCTGCGTCCCGCTATTTCCGTCCGCACTTCCGCTGTCATTCGTCCCGCCGCTTCCGTCCACTCCGCCGGTCTTATCTTCCTCCGCCGTCCCGGACATTCCGCTTTCCGCCGCCTTCCGCACGCTTTCAAACCCTTCCGTCAGCCTGCCGTCCAGCATCTTGTTCATATCCTCCAGCTGGCTGCTGATTTTTTTCAGGGCGCTGTCGCTCTGGCTTGAAGGCTTCACTTCCATGATCTCATCCAGCGTAAATCCTTTGCCTCCTACAAATATCATGTATTCTCCGTCCAGCAGGGATACCTTTTCCACCGGGCCCTCCGTGGTCGTCAGGTCGCCGTTAACGGTGATCTTCGCCGCCGTCACGTCTTTGCCCACAAGGGATGTGGCATAGGTGCTTTTGGCATTATACGCAAGCTCCTGCATCTGCTGCATAGTGGTGAACTGCGCCAGCTGGGTCACATATTGGGTATCATCAACCGGATTCATAAAATCCTGGTTTTTAAGCTGCTCCACCATCAGCACCAGAAAATCGTCGATGGAAACCTGCCGGTCCGATTGCTTTTCAAAGACCGCGTCAATTACATTCCCGGTACTGTCCGTCCCGCCTGCTTCCGTCCCGCTGTCTCTTGTATAGGGCGAGGTATAAGAACCATAGCTGTTGTTCAAACCGTCTACCGCCATTTGGGCTGCTTCCTCCTTTCTTATGAAATTCCTTCATTTGAAACACTTTAATCGGCTGCTTAATCAGATATATGCATACAGCCTTCCATCCGTCCGGCTGTAAACCGGAATGTCGGCGGATGTATCTTCTTCCTCTCCGGCCTGCGTACCGCCGTAACGGCGCATCAGCATACCGTTCATCTGTCTCTGCTGCCGGTACATATCCTGCTGGTATCCGGCGGAATCCATACCGCCGAAGCCGCTGTGATAGACCTCCTGCACCTGGGCGTTCAAAGGCTGCAGGGCTTCCTTAAGCTGAAGCAGTTCGCTGTTTATCAGGCGCTGTGTTTCTTCATTGCTCACCCCGATACGCATGGATATCTTCCCGCCTTCGGTCACCATACGGACTACAATCTCTCCCAGGCCTTCCGGCTTGAGGCGGATGGTAAAATGGTTCATCCCCTTTGCCATTCCTTCTTCCAGTCCTGTTTTCACCTGCTGCATAACCGGCACAGCTTCTGCTTTTGTACCGGAAGCCGCCGTTATTTCCGGCCGTTCCGCCGCTCTTACGGCTATCATGCGGTCCATGGGCAGCCAGGCCTTCTCGTCCACTTTTTTCTGCAAAGCATCCGTGTCCGGTTCCCTGTTTGCAGGGCTGTCAGCCGTTTCTGTCTGTGTCTCTTCCTTCCCCCGGCCTGCCAGATCCTTTAATAAGCGGGACTGTTCCTTCAGTACGTCTCCATAGGAGGACGTTCCCTCCCCGGAAGCTTCCTGTCCGTCACGGACTGTCCTGTCCGCAGACAAACCGCCGGCGGTCTCTCCTTTCATGGCATCGCCGCTTTTGCTAAAGATACCTTCTTCCGGCGTTCCTTCCACCAATTTTCCGGTTTTCTTTCCTTCTTCTGTAAAGAAGTTTTCTGCCGGCATGGCGGCTGCGGATAACAGATTTTCCTCCTTTCCCGGCAAAAGCCGGCTTACGTCATTCCCCGGCTGCAGGATACCGGAAACCATCTCTTCCCCGCCGCCGGTACCCCCGGATAAGGCTCCGTCCGGCAGAAGAATCTCCCAGCCGTTCTGCATAAGCTGTTCCTCCGCCAGAATACCTGCCGCGGCTTGTGCCTGTTCCTTCGCGGGTTCGTCCGTCCGATCCGGGACTGTATCCCCGGGCCTGCCGGGATTTTCCGACAGAGATGCTTCGTTTTTTTCCTGTGCATCCTGAGCTGCCTTTTCCGCGGCGCTATCCGGGGTGTTTAGCGGACCCCGATCCGTTTTTACGGGCTGTGATACGGATTCCCTGTCCATTTTCCGGGGCTTATTGGCAGCGGACTGTTCCAGACGGGTATTCAGCACTTCCATAAAGGAATCGGGGCCTCTCGGATCCAGCCGGCTGCCTTTTTGTGTTCCTTTCATTCCTGTGTTCTGTAATGCCTGTACATTCATATGTTTCACCACCTTCCTTTTTGTATTTCTATTCCCGCCACAGGAGGCAGGAATTATCTATAGGAAACGCCATTCCGAACAAAACTGCCGGAAACATGCTCGGAGATGATCTCCTGCTGCTCCCTGGCTTCTTCCTGGCGGTATTCCTCCAACTGTTTGTCCTTCAGGTTCTCCAGCTTTTTCACTTCCTGGGAAGCGCTGACTACCACCTGACGTTGTTTTTCGATTTCCTCATCTATGCGGATTCTTTCGTTCTGAAGCTCCTCCAACTGCTTTTTTCCGCTGACAAGCAGAACACTGGAGGATCGCAGTTCAAAAACAGTGGTTCCCTTTCGTATGGCCGTCTCCCGTTCCTTCTGCACCCGTTCCATTTCCGCAGACAGAATACGCCTTTTTTCCTCCAGCTGGCTTCTATATGCCAGCAGCCGGCTCATAACCCCCCGTTCTTTTTCTAAATCCTGCTCCTGGAAATTAAGCATCCGTTCCAGGGGAAAGATAAATTTCTTCATAGGCTCCCTCCTACTGCATCAGTTTGATCATCTGAAGCACCGTTTCCTCCAGGGTAAAACTTTCGTCTGTTTTCTGCTGCAGAAAATCATAGATATTGCGGATCCGTTCCAGCGCTTCATCCAGTTCCGGGTTGGTTCCTTTTTTATAGGCACCGATGGATACCAGATCCAGGTTGCTTTCATAAACGGAAAGCATTTTCCGCAGCCGGCCGGCTGCAGCCTTATGCTCCGGCAGTACGATTTCGTTCATCAGACGGCTGATGCTGGAAAGAATGTCAATGGCCGGATAACGGTTGCTGGTCGCCACCTTCCGGGACAGCATGATATGGCCGTCTATAATTCCCCGCACCGTATCGGATATCGGTTCGTTGGCATCGTCTCCTTCCACCAGCACGGTATATATGCCGGTGATGGAGCCCTGTTCAAAATTGCCGGAACGTTCCAGCAGCCTGGGCAGTTCCGAATATATAGAGGGCGTATAACCCCTGGCTACGGGCGGTTCTCCGATACTGAGTCCGATCTCCCTCTGCGCCATGGCAAAACGGGTCAGGGAATCCATCATAAGAAGCACATCTTTCCCCTGATCCCGGAAATATTCTGAAATTGTGGTGGCTGTCATCGTGCATTTGGCGCGCATCATGGCGGACTGGTTGGAGGTTGCCACCACCAGGACCGAACGCTTCAGTCCTTCCTCCCCCAGATCACGGTTAATGAATTCCACCACCTCACGGCTTCGTTCCCCCACCAGCGCAATTACATTCACATCCGCTTTTACGTTTTTGGCTATCATCCCCATCAGTGTACTCTTCCCCACACCGCTTCCGGCGAAGATTCCCATCCTCTGGCCCTTTCCTATCGTAAGCAGGCCGTCTATCGCTTTTACTCCCATCTGGATAGCCGTATCAATAGGAGGCCGTTCCATGGGATTGGAAGATACACCGGTAATCGGGTAAAATGCCGGCTGTTCTATGGAAGGCCCGCCGTCAATTGGCTGGCCCAGGGCATCCACCGTGCGCCCGATCAGGCTGTCCGCAACCGGAATCAACAGCTTGCTGCCGGTATTGCGGACAGCACTCCCATAACCGATTCCTTCAATATCCTCATAGGGCATCAGCAGAACCTTGTTTTCCCGGAAACCCACCACTTCAGCGGCCATCCTGCGGGCGCTGCCTGCCACTTCTATCGTACAGACATCCCCAATGCGGCATTCCGGGCCGGTGGCCTCCACGGTGGTTCCTACTATTTTATCGATCCGCCCCATATAGGTATACAGATCCGCCCTTCTCAGATATTCGCGGGCCTTGTCTGAATCTGTCTTCATATCCGGCCCTCCAGAGAGGAAAGCTGCTCTTTCAGCTGCTCCAGCTGTCCAAATACGGAAGCATCCAGGTATCCATCGCTTGTTTCAATACGGACCCGATCCAGAGGTCCTTCCTCTTTCTTCAGGCGTATGGTGCTACCGTATTTTTCCTGCAGCGGTTCCAGTTCTTTATCCAGTTTCTCCGCAAGCTCCACAGCCTTTGCGGAAATATGTACGTCAATCTTCTTTTTATCCCGTTCCGTCAGAATCGCCTGCTTAACCAGCTCTGCCATTTCCCCGCTGTCCTCTTCGATTCGTTTTTCCAGAATCTTGCCTGCAATATCCAGTGACAGCTCCACGATCCGGCCCCGGATATCCTCCGCCTGTGTTTCCATCTGTGCGTATATGTCCTTTATCTCCTGCCGGAGGCCGGTCAGCAGTTCCTCTACAGAGGATAAGGCTTCCTCCAGTCCCTGTGCATGTCCTTCTTCAGTCGGTCATTTTTTGCGGACAGTTCATACATGCTATCCTTTTCTGTTCTCTGCTCCTGCGTTTGCTCTCGTTTGATTTCTCCCTCCGTATCTTCTTGGCACAAGCAGGACAATACCTTGATGCACCAGAGCCCGGGACATATTCAACGCCGCACACCGTACAATTTTTAGCGGGCATTGCTGCCCACCGTTTTGTAGGTATGATATGTAATTCATCGACAAAGCCGATGAATTTATAGTAAATCTTGATTTCCTGCTTCACTGTTCCGTCTGCCATCTTCTCACGCTCCGAAACAAGTATCTTGTCTATGAGTGCGTTTATAACTGTTGCATCCAGTTCTTTTAAGCCTTGATAATTTCGGATAAGGGCGAGGAAGTCACGGATTCCCCGTGATTTCTCGTAGCTTTCATTAAGAGTTTCCGTCACCTCTTTCAGCCTTGCTTCAATTTCAAGCTGCTCTTTCTGGTATTTCCCCGACATCATCTCAAAATTCCGCTCGGTAATACGCTCCATGACCTTATCCTCGTAGAGAGAGGAAAACAGCCTGTCCAGTTCCGCAAGGCGTTTGTTCAGCTTCTTACGTTCTTTCTCTAATGCTTTCGCCCTGCTCTGGTCTGTTTCCGTGAGCCGCTTTTCTATGGCCCTGACCGCCTTTTCATCATTCACTGCCATATCCGCAAAACAGTTGATGTCGGCAAGAACGGCATTGAATAAATCCCTTGCTTCTATATTGTGGGCACTACACTCGCTTCTTCCGTTTCTTGCATAATTATTACATGAATACTGTACACAGTCGATAATCTCTGGGCGTTTCCTCCTGTGTACGTTCATTGCCCGCAGAGCACATCCGCAGTCCACACACTTGATAACGCCTGCAAAAATATTTACAAATCCTCCCTTGTTCTGTGGAAGCCTACGACTTGTAATAAGCTGTTGGACAATATCAAATTCCTCCTGCGTGACTATTCCCTCATGGGTATTGGGTATCACTTCCCATTCTTCGGGCAGCTTAGAGGGGCGTTTCTTGCTTTTCATATTGGCGGCAATCCGTTTGTAGCCTACAAGATTTCCCGCATATATCGGGCTTCTTAAAATGCTCCTCACGCTGTTCCCACTCCAAATATAGCGTTTGTCCTCGTTCCCCTCAAAATGACGTTCAAAGCCTGTTTCGCCACGCTCCGCCGCATAAGCGGCAGGGCGTAGGATATGCTGTTTATTAAGATGTCTGCAAATTTTGGCAACTCCATTCCCTTTTAATGCAAGGTCGAATATCTCTTTTACAACATGTGCCACTTTATCATCTATCAGCAGATGGTTGTGGTCGGCAGGGTCTTTGATATAGCCATAAGGGGCGGTAGTTCCCATGAATTTCCCCTGTTGAAACCTCGCCCGATATGCCGATTTTATCTTAACAGATATGTCAGCGGCATACATTTCGTTTAAAATGTTGCGGAAAGGCGTGATGTCCATAGCAGATTTATTCAAGGTATCTACGCCGTCATTGACCGCTATATACCTCACGTTATGCTCTGGGAAGAAAACTTCCAGATATAACCCACAATCAAGATAGTTTCTCCCCAGACGGGATAAATCTTTCGTAATCACGCAGTTTATCAGACCGCTTTCAATGTCTTTTATCATATTCTGGAAACTTGGTCTTTGGAAATTTGTACCAGAATAACCATCGTCCACATACGTTTTTGCTATGTGCCATCCCTGCTTTTTCACATAATCCGTGAGGATGGATTTCTGTGTCGCAATGCTCGCACTCTCGTTATCCGTACCATCGTCTTTAGATAAGCGGCAATAAATGCCGACTAAATAGATTTTCTTTTCTTCTTTGATTCCTGCCATACTGTAAAACCTCCGTATCTGTCCTATCTGTTTTCATGTCCCATTGCGTACATTCTAAGCGGACAGCCCCTCATTGTCGAAGGTGTCGCCCTCGGCAATCTTCTTCCGAATATCCTCGGAGATAATCGGGACAAACGCTTCTGTAACGGTCTGTGTGCCGACATATTCACGGCTGATTATCATCTGCACTGGTGCTTTTGGCACGATACGCTTTCTCTTTTTATCTGCTTTCTTATCCTCGCCCATACTTAAATCTTCCTTTCCAGACAGGGCAGGGAAGAGTTTGGAAATGTCCCCGCCCTGCCAATCAGATACCATTAATCCTCGCTGTTTAATTCTTTCTGTAATGCTTTAAGGAGTGCCGCCGCTTCATCAGCGTTCAGCGTGATTCCCTTGCCGCACTTTTCACGGTTCGGGGAAAAGCTGCGGATGTCATACTTCGGCTCTTTCCCATTCCATGAAATGAGATTGATTTCCTTTGTGTAGCCACTGTCGCCCGTAGACAATACTGCGATTTCCTTTACGATTTCATACTGGATTTCTCTCATTCTCCATACCTCAACTCTCTGTATTTACTTCCCGAAAAAAGAAGATTAGCGGCTGTCACGGTTGCGTTTCCTCTGCAACTCACGCTCCAAAAGTTTGATGATGGTTTCCTCCATCTGCTTCGGCGTTGTGTTCTTCGGAAAGTATTTTTTCAGCTTGCTTGTGTTGATTTTCAAGGTTTCTTTCTGGTTGCCCTTTTCCTCCGTCATAATCGCAAATATCGTATCCATGTCAAGCCGCCCGCTCTGGCTTAACTGTTTCATCCGCTGTGCCTGTGAGAGTGAGGGCGTTGCTTCTTCGCTCTCCATCGTGGCAAAGAGGTTTTCCTGCTCGTCTTTCTTCAAGAAGGACAGTTCCACCGCAGGCGTGAGGGCGATTTTCCCCTCGTCCACCATCTGCAAAATCGGCGGTATCAGTTCCGTCAGGCGGATAAAACGCTGCACGGTCATCCTGCCCACGCCGAAGCCCTGTGCCACCTTGTCGTCCGTCCGCAACTTCGTCACAACTTGTGACGAGGTTAAGTCTGTGCGGAAACCCTGCCGCTTCATGGCTTCGGATTTCATCTTGTAAGCAAACGCCCGCTCCGATGGCAGGATATTCTCACGCTGCAAATTGCTGTCTACAAGGGTGATGATGGCTCGGTCACGGTCTAAGGGCAGGACAAACGCAGGCACGGTATTTATCCCTGCAAGTTCAGAAGCACGGACACGCCGCTGTCCTGCAATCACTTCATAACCGTCCCCGTCCTCTTTCGGGCGTGTGATTATCGGCGTGACAATGCCAAATTCCTTGATGCTTTCCGCTAACTCTGACAGTGTTTCATCTTCTGCCACATGAAACGGATTGTCGGGGAACGGGTACAAGTCTTTGGTCTTTAACACCTTAAAATCCTGTTTCTTCATTCACATATCTACCTTTCTTTCGCTCTGCTTCTATGATTTTTCTGCAATTCTTCCAACACTTCGGGCGGTATTTTTGACAGCAGCCGCCCCATCTGCTCGTTGGTTCTCTGCAATTCAAATATCTTCTGATTCGCTTTCTGCACCTTTAGTTCCTGCTCGTACTTTTCATCACGCATACGCCCCGCATAGTCTGATTCCTGCCCAATTCTCTCTTTCAAACTGTCGATATACGCCTGCTGTTTCCCGATTTCCTTAGAGAATTTCTCCACGTCTGGCAGCCATGCAGAGAGTAAATCTAACGCTTTATCCCTTTTCTTCCCTGCGTTAAAGGCGTTGATGTCGGATAGGGCAGACACGATTTCTTCATACTGTTTATCAAGCCTGCCGCCTAATTTATAGAGCCATGTGGGGACGTGTTTCCGCTTGGTTTCCATTGAGGACTGCCCCCGTTCAAGCTGATTCCACCGTGAGGACATCCGCTCATGGTAGGCGGTCTGCCACTCGGATAATGATTTCTGGTTGCCTAAGATAGCTTTCGCTGACAGCTTATTGTCTGGCGTAATCGGCACAAAGCAGAGGTGCATATGGGGCGTTCTCTCGTCCATATGGACGACAGCGGAGAGGATATTCTGCTTTCCAACACGCTCCGAAATGAAGTCAAGAGCCGTCTGGAAATACGCTTTTTGTTCTTCGGGCGGTAACTGGTTCATAAATTCTGGTGAAGCTGTGATGAGCGTTTCCACCATCATCACGCTGTCTTTCCTTGTCCTGCACCCCGCTTCGGCTACCATGCGGTTAATCTCTTTCTTGTAGGTGTACTTTGGTGGTGCTATGAGATGGTAATTGTTTTTAGAGCGTTCCATATCTATATCTGGGTTGCTTTTGTAGGCTTCTTTCTTCCGCTCGTTGTGGCGTTCACAAGCCGCAACGCCGCCCGCTTTTCGTTTCTGGAAACGCAGGATTGCATAAGGCATAGGCGGATTCCTCCTTTCTTTCGGCGGGTGACCGTCCTTTGGGGTGACAGCGGTGACGGTGGTGACAGCAGTTTTGGGATACCCCCTGCCGACTGCCGCAACTGTCACCCTCACCCCCTGCATGACGGTCATGTCGATGATGACGGTGTTTTTGGGATACCCCCCTCGCAAGAGCCGTCACCGTCATGCCGCCATTCTTTTATCCGAAGCCGTAAGGCGTAGGATAGCAGGGCACAGCCCTGCCTTAAGGGAGTCCAGAGGGAACGTCTGGCACACGACTTTGCAGGGCAAAGTGTAGTGTGTTACACCCTGTAAACGCAGTCGGAAAAATCGGAATGATTTTTCTGACCGCAGGGGTGGTTTTACACGACCGAAAAGGGCGAGTAAATCTCACGCCTGCATTTTGCGTTTACGGGGTGTTCTCCCGTAGGGATGACAGCGGCAGGGTATCCTAAAATCACTGTCACCACCGTCACTGCTGTCACCCGCAGGGCAGAGCCGCCAGCTTTACATGGCTTTAAGCGTCAATGACAGTAACAGGGGGGTATCCTAATATCGCTGTCACCACCATCACCGCTGTCACCCGCCCTCCTTGCAAGGGCAATCCGCCTGCCGTCTTTCCTGCGGCTGTACTGGTAGCAGATACGGTTCTCGCTTAAAAATGTGGTGCGGTATTCATTCAGCCATTTCGTAATCACCGTGGGTATGGTTTCCGTTTCCCCCATAGCGGCTAACAGTTCCGTTGCCGTGCCTATCCATTCTTCCTTATCCCTCATAAAATCCACCAACCGAAAAAGGACATCTGGTATCGTTTCTTTCGCAAGCTGCTCCTGCGTTTTCCGCTCCACAAGCTCCCAACGGCAATCACGGAAACGCAGCGTGTATTCCTGATAAGGCGTGTCCCTGCCCGTCACATACAGCTTGGCGGTGTCAGACGCACGTTTCTCCTTTTCCAGAACAAAGGTAGCGTCCGCACTCCCCGTTAATCCTGTCGTCCCAGACACCTTGTTGAACACGTCGCTGTCATTCTGCTTTCGGATGTGGTGTACGACAATGACCGCCAGAGAGTGCCTGTCGGCAAAGTCTTTGATGAGGGAGATGTCCCCATAGTCGCTTGCATAGGCATTGTCTTTTGAAGCTGTACGGACTTTCTGCAAGGTATCAATGACAATGAGCCTGCTGTCTGGGTAATCTTTCAGATAATCTTCAAGCTGCACGATAAGACCGTCTGACAGCTTGCAGCTTGCCACGGCAAAGTGGAGCCGCCCGCTTGCTTCGTCCGTCAAACGAAATAACCTGTCCTGTATGCGGCAGAACGTGTCCTCAAGGCAGAGGTAAAGCACATCGCCCTCCATTGTCGGCATATCCCATAAAGGGATTCCCTGCGACACGCATAAGCATAGCTTCAGCATGAGCCAGCTTTTGCCTATCTTCTGTGAGCCGCAGAACAGCGATAAGCCTGTCGGGATAAGGCTGTCCACCACAAAGGATGGTTTCTCAAGCGGTTCATAAAGGAGCGTTTCGGCGTTGACTGTCTGTAACTTCTGCATGGCTTTCCTCCTTTCGGGCGGTGTCTTTGTTTTCGTTGCACATAGGCGTTGACCTCCTTAAAAATAGATTTACTCCCACGGAAAAAAGTGAGAGTATGTAATGCCGCCAATCCCACACAAATAAAAAACAGATTTCTTTTTCGGGCGGTGTCGGTCACGGTTGGAGATATTTCTTCAATTTCCGCCTTTACTTTCTCCTTTGCAATCGCAACAGATTTCTGTATTGCCGAAGCGGTGCAATGCTCCATAGCGGCGATTTGGTAAAAATTGAACTCATACTCGTAGTAGAGCAGGAAACGCCGCCTTTGTATCTCTGGAAGGCTCCCAACCGCCTTATAGAGCGTTTCATTCCGTTCTTCCTCAACCATGCGTTCATCAAGGCTCTTAGGCACACGCAACGCCCGTCTGTAAAGGGTTTCGTCCCATACCTCGTTAAACTCCCTGTGCCGCTCGTCCCATTAGAAAAGATTCCTGTTCCTGCGCTCCATCTGCCGAAACTCCATAAAGAACTGTTCCGACACTTCCAACTCGTGGGATTTGCCCTGCCCGTCCTTAAAGCTGATAAAATACCTTGTGCCGCTTTCCGTGGATTCCTCCCGAAGCGTGTATGCCTTAACCCTGTATGCCATCCTGTTGTCCTCCTGCAAAAAATGAGTGAGGGGATTTCCATCCCTCACCCAGTAGCCCGCAGGATGGCAGGCTGTTTTAGAAGCTATAAAATTTTCCGCAGCTTCTTCCGCAGATGGTCTAACCTCGCATAGATGGCACCAGTCGTCAAATGCACAAGCGGGGCAATCTCCTTTGTGGAATACCCCTGCATTTTCAGCAGGACGATTTTCAAGGTACGCCCGTCCACCGTGACTAATACTTGATAGAGATTTTCGCTCTCAATCTCTTCCAGTAACTCCGCAACCGTACCCACTTCCGCCTGCCGCTCCCTGCCTGCCATGTCCTCAAGATATTCCGCAACGTCATTCGTCCATCGGTAAAACCGCCTGTTGGAATTGAAGTCTGCCCTGTCCGCCATGCGTATCTGCTCAATGGTCGCTTCATCAACGCCGCACTCACGCAGCAGCTTTTCCTCCGCTTCTTTCCAGATACGCCATTTCCTGTCCTCCCGTCCGTGGTTGTATGCCATTCTTACTTCCTCCAATCAGAATTGATTGAGAGGGCAGAGAAAAGCCCCCTCATCTTCCCAAAGGAAAAAACAAGGGGGCTGAACGCCTTAAATTTTAATTTTCTATTATCTTTCTTAGTTTTATTAGGATTCTGGCTTTGCGTTTGTTTACAACGCTCTGGGTTATGCCCAACCTCGCCCCGACTTCACGCTCGGAAAGTCCGTCAAAAAAGATTGCCTGTATCAGCTCCTGTTCACTATCCGACAGCAAAGGCAGGGCGGCTTTCAGCCTGTCCACCATGACCGCATTGACAACGGTTTCTGCAATGTCCACCGCTTCATCAGTGATAAAGTCCAGAGGATTCCCCTCGCTGTCCGTAAATCCGTCGAGAGATAGCAGTCTATTCTTTGTATCTAATTTTTGCAGATAACGCCACCGTTCCTTGTCACGGTAGAAGTCTGTGTATTGCTCCCTCACGACTTCAAGCAGACAGCCTTGAATGGGGATAAACAGCTTGTCCATATAGGTCTGGTCGGATTCCCTGCAACGGCAGAACTCCGTGTAGGATAATTCCACATAGCCGCCACTTTCTCTGATATATACCTTTCTTGGTGCATATTTCACCATAAATACCTCCCATCTGAATTTTTGAAATGTAAAAAATCCAGATGGAGAGGCGGAGAACGACACCGCATATCAGAAACAGCCCTACGGCACTTTCCAACAAAAATCGACAAAAGAAAAACCGCAAAGGCTCTGTGACCTTTACGGTTATAGGAAATAGTAATTCTATTGTATGGAGATTGTACTTCTACTTTCAAGGTGAGAAGTACCGTTGCACTGGCAGAAATTTTTTTAACTGGTTTCCTGCCGTTCTCTGATATGCTATGTATTGATAAATTTTGCTTCGTATGAGCAGATAGATAACTGCCCGAAAAAAGGACATAAAAAAATCCCTCCAAATTTAAAAACAAATTCAGAGGGTAATTTAGGGTATAACAAAATAACCCACCCGAATATCGTTTTTTTTATTTGGTGAGTTTGTTCTTTCAAATACGAAACAAAAAGAGCCGATGATTCGTGAATTGTTCCACAATTTCATCGGCTCTGCGTCTTAAGCGTCTGGCTCTTTGATGACAGTTATCTTCAAGTTGTCAACTTTAATCAATCTTTCTTGTCTGCATTTTGGACAATAAAGGGGATAATTCTCCAAAACAGTGTCCTTCCTAATTTTATTACGGGTTTTGCTCCCACAAACAGGACACAATATCCATTCGCATTTCATCATAATTAGTCTCTAATCCTTTCAAATCTCATTTTATATGACTTTTGCAAGCTGTTAAGCTAACTTGTGGAACATATGCCGAACCTTATCTATACGGCTATTCGGGCGGCGGGGTTGGCAAATAAATTTACCAATAGCTGGCTGGTATCCTTTTAACTCTGTCAAGCAGACTCCCTGCCCATTTGTGAAATAAGTTAAATCGTTCCTGTATTCTTGAATACATCTAGCAGGGATTTCTCCTTTCAGAATGACCTCGTCATTCTTTATCTGAGTACTTACAATATCTGCACAATACCTTGGAGCATCATGATACGCCCGTGAGAGATATTCCTGCGGTGCATAAATTTCAAAGTGGAGATATGGCTCTAATAGTTCTGTCCCTGCTTTTTTTAAAGCCTGCTCCAATACGATAGGGGAAAGCAGCCGAAAGTCTGCGGGGGTACTTACAGGACTATAATACAATCCATATTCAAAACAGATTTTACAGTCTGTCACTTTCCATCCATACAGCCCCTGCTCGCAGCCATAAAGAACCCCCTCCATAACCGCATTTTGGAACGATTGATTTAAATATCCAAGTGAAACTCTGCTTTCATACTGCACTCCGCTTCCAATAGGGAGCGGCTCTATGGACAACCCGACAGAAGCCCAGAAAGGATTTGGCGGGACTTCTATGTGGATGGTATATTCTGCTTTTCTAAGCGGTCTTTCCATATATATAACAGTAGGCTCTTTTATTTCTGCCTCCACATGATATTTTTCCTCAAGGATGGCACAAATGACTTCCATCTGCACATTCCCCAAAAAAGAAAGTATAATCTCATGCGTTGTAGTATCCACATAATATTTTAAAAGAGGGTCGCCATCTGAAATTTCTGTAAGTGCCCCAAGCAATATTTCCCGCTGTTCAGATTTCTTTACTGCAATCGTTGTTTGGAGCATAGGGAGAGGATTTTCAATAAATTTTCTCTGCGGCAACAGTATTTCGTTCCCCAAAATACTGTTTAGCTGCAAAACATCATTTGGTAAAATTACAATATCACCAGAGCAGGCTGTATCGGATGAATATAATTCACCGTTTGTCGGAACACACATCTCTGTGATTTTTATTTTCTCTTTTTCAGATATTCTAATAACATCCCTCAAATGCAATGTTCCGCTATATATACGCACATAAACAAAACGCCGCCTTTTCTCTGAATATTCAATCTTAAAAACCTGCCCGCATAGTTCAGATTGACCTTCAGGCGTTGATGAATAAAATTTACTGGCAATTACTTCTATAAGCTGCCGAATCCCCAGATTGTTTTTAGCGCTTCCGTGATAAACGGGAAATAACGTTCCGTTTTGGAATCTCCTGTTTTCTTCCTGTTCCAGTTCTGACATTTTAAACGGTTTCCCTGACATATATTTCTCTAATAGTTCATCGTTTCCCATAATTACCGCATCCCACTGTTCCATATCGTCATTGTCCGTTACATTTATATGGGGATGCTGCCCAACCTTTTGCTTCACTATAATTTCCGAAGAAAGCTTTGCTTTCATTTCCCGATATACCATTGGCAAATCAATCCCCTCTTGGTCAATTTTATTGATGAAAAAAATTGTCGGAATCTTCATTATCTGTAGTGCATGAAACAGTATACGGGTCTGTGCCTGTATGCCATCCTTTGCAGAAACTAATAATACTGCTCCGTCTAATACGGATAAAGAACGGTATACTTCCGCCAAAAAATCCATATGGCCTGGCGTATCTATAATGTTGACTTTTACATCCTCCCACTGAAAAGATGTCACTGCTGTCTGGATAGTGATTCCCCTTTGACGCTCCAAATTCATTGTATCTGTCCTTGTTGTGCCTTCATCTACGCTCCCTAGTTCTGCAATTGCACCACTGGTATACAATAAACTTTCCGTTAATGTTGTCTTTCCTGCGTCAACGTGAGCCAGAATGCCTAAGTTAATTATTTTCATGTGATTTTCCTCCTATCAACACCCAAAAAAGGGCATAAAAATACCCAGTGATAAATACTCCTATCACTGGGTAAATAACTCCAATAGCCCCAAAACACTTATATGTTTTCGGGCATATAAAATTACATGATAAAAGTATTCTTAAACTGGGTACAAAAAACTAAGCCCCATATTAAAAGTGAAACGGGACTGCTACTTTTTGTTCCCACTATCAAATTGACAGTTTATTTAAGAATACCTTGCCGCATATTTATTAACTCCTTGTATAATACTGAATCTAATTATATTCCTTAACCCTTTATTTGTCAAGCTGACAAACTAAAGCAGAAAAAGCGGCAGGATTTCCCCCTGCCACTAATCATCTGTTTATGCAAAAATAATTTCCTTTTCCACAATCTCCCTCGCACAAGCCCTTATGTTATTGAGGCATCCTGTCCATTCTAAGGCGTTTTCTGCCTTTAGCTGTTCCGTTATGCCCTGTGCCTGTTTCATACCCTCTATGAGCCTTTCAAAGCGTTCCTGTGCCTGTCTGTTGATGTCGGCAAGGTAGGCGTTTAGCCTGCCGCTTGTAAGAAGATTGGTGTATGTAACTTTACGGTACTGTTTTAGATAATCTAAATGCCGTTGCCCCCAGATGCCTATTGCCTGTTCTTCTTCGGCGGGTACAGTTAAGCACGGTATCAAATAATCCCCTTGCCTTTCGTATTTGCCGCCCAGTTCCTCAAATAATGATTTTGCCATTGTCTGTTACCTCCACATTCTTTTTTATTTTGAATGTCCGCAAAATCCGTCCTACATCCCTGGCCCGGGTGCGTATCCTCACAGCCTCTTCCTCCGCGGTATTCATAATCTTATCCCGCTGGGCATAGGCTTCCGTGAGTATTTCCGCCATGGATTCCCTGGCCTGGTTTCTGGCATGCTCCAGGATATGTCTTTTTTCTTCCGAAATCAGCGTGTAGCTTTCTTCCGGGTGCGGTGCCGTATCCTCCTGCTCCTGCAAGCCTGAGTATTCCTCATATACAGCCACCTCCAGATCCTGGTACACGGCCTGACCGGACTTTATAATTCTAGACAATTACTTCATCCTTTCCATCTTTGGAAATCACGATTTCCCCTTCCTCCTCAAGCCTCCGGATGGTGGAGACAATCCTCTGCTGCGCCTCTTCCACCGAGCTCATACGGATATTATGCAGGAAATTCATATCCGTCTGTATGCTTTCCCTCATACGGGTAGACATATTGGAAAAAATAGCGTTGGTTACATCCCGGTTCGCCACCTTGAGGGCCACAGCCAGATCCCTGGAATCCGTATCCCTGATAAAACGCTGGATAGACATGGGATCCAGATAGGCTATATCTTCAAATACAAACATGAGTTTTCTCACACCTTCCGCCAAACGGGGATTCTTGATGTTTAATTCATCAAAAATATCTTTTTCCGTACTGCGGTCCACGTGGTTCATCACATCAGCCACATAATTCAATCCGCCCAGTTCCATGGCGTCTTCCGTAGCGGAAACCCCTATTTTCCCCCGGACCACTTCCTCCACCACTTTGACGATAGGCGGATAGGCCCTTTCCATACCGGCTATGCGTTCCACCACATCAATCCGGGTTTCCCCCGGCAGTTCCGCGATGATTTTGGAAGCCTGCTCCGCGTTGGCATAAGACAGGATAAATGCCAGCGTCTGGGGATGTTCGTTCTGTATCACACTCATAAGGGACTTATAATCTATTTTCCGGATAAATGCAAAGGACTTGGTATGAAGGGCTTTGCTGACCCGATCCATCATGCTTCTGGCCTGCTGCTGCCCGAAGGCCTTTTCCAGTACCTCCTTGGCATATTCCCGGCCTCCGCTGGTAATCACCTTTTCCGTCACACAGCAATCATAGAAATCCTTTGAAATCTCTTCCAGCTCTCCATTGGAAAGCTTGGGCAGACGGGACAGCTCCACAGACAGCTGTTCGATCTCTCCTTCGGAAAGGTGGCGCAGCACCTCGGATGCATTTTCCACCCCAATGACGGATATCACTGCCGCCGCCCTTTCGGCAGCGCTCCTTCCTTCTGTTTCCATATCATTCATTTCCTTCCTTCAGCAATGACTTAATCATAGTAGCAATAATTTCCGGATTGGCCTTTGCAAAATTCCGGACCTGCTCCATAGGATTATCATTTGCTGCCACACCGGGCTCCGGTTCCCCGGTTCCTATACTGTTCACAACAGCCTCCTCGCCTGCCCGTTCCAGGACGGAAGCCGCATTCCTCTGGTTTTCCGCCTGGGCAAACATGGCATCATCTTCCCGGGTATGTTTTCTATATCTGTGAATGAACAAAAACAGCAGCAGCAGAAGGAGAAGCCCCCCGGCTCCCGCTAGAAACAGCAGATCCCTGTCCCATACAATTCCTTCCGGTTCGTTTTCTTTTTTCTCGGGCTGAATGATTTCCGGCTGAACCTCCGTCTGCCGGAAGCTGGTAATGACAATATCCTCCGGGGCGATGTTAGCCGCTTTGGATACGGTATCTATCAGCTGCTGCTTCCGGTTTTCCGTGAGGTTATTGTCATTCACGGTAACCGAAACGGTTGCTTTCTGCAGCTTCACGTTATCCTTTTCTATCTGCTGTTTGATATATCCCACCAGATAGTCTACATTATTATAATATTCCTCCGACTGCGTCCCGCCCTGTCCGCTGCCGGACGTCCCGTAAGCAGGGATATCCGTATTATTTTCCTCCCCGGCCACGCCGCCGGCTCCCTGGACGGATCCCTGGGATTTGCTCTCCTCCGACCGGCCGATCACCCCGTTGCCGTCTGACTGGGGCACATACTGCATATTTTCCGTAATCATCTTGTCATAGTCGATCACCACGGTGGCGGAAACGCGGATCTGGCTGGGTTTATAGGCCAGGGTCAGGACATTCATGATCTTGTCTTCCAGACGCTTCTCCACCTTGGATTCGAAATCCAGACGATCCAGCCCGTAATAGCTTCCGCTGTCAAGGCTCTGCCCCTGCAGTTCTTCCATGGTGGCCGCATTGATGATCGTAACATTTTCCGGCAGCAGTCTCGGCACGCTGTTCGCCACCAGCTTTTTGATGGCGGCAACTTTTTCCGGGGATAATTCATAAGAAGGGATCAACGTCAAAGAAACAGAACCCGTGCTGTCCGAGCTTTGTTCATCCCAGACGTAGATACTGTCGTCAGAAACATTCAGCGTCACGATGGCATTGGAAATTCCGCTCATGTCCTTCAGCGTCCGCTCCAGACGATCCTGGAGGTTCAGAAGCAGATACTGCTTCTTTTCAAATTCCGTTGTCGTAAAGCCTGTGTTGTCAGAAAAAATATTGAAAGGCAGGGCTGTTTTGGGATACCCCAAAAGGGACATATCAAGCATGATATCTCCCAATTCTTCTTCGGGTACGGTCACCTCCCCCGATTCATTTCGTTTCGCATCCACTCCGCGGCTTCTGAGCACCGTATATACTTCCGTATTCTCATCTACGGATATTCCCGGGAATAACACCTCGTATCTTCCCTTATTCTTAACATTAAGAAAAACCGCTGCTCCCAGTGCAACCACGACAGCAACAGCAATACCGGCGGCAAGAACAAGATTCCTTCCACCCAAAAAGCGGTTAAGGTTCTTATTGCTCTCTACCTTAGCCTTCATCTTATCTTTTATACTCATCTATCTCCACCACAACAAGTTTATACCTGCATCCCCATTATCTGATTGTATGCGTTTACCGCTTTGCTGGTCAGCTGGGTGGTAAACTCCACAGCCGCCGCTGTCTGCTCCGCCTGAATCATAACGGTATGCAGATCGTCTGTCTCACCAAGGGACAGCTTTGTGTCCATTTCTGAAGTTTCCTGAAGCGCCTGATCCGCTTCTTCTATCGCTTCCATCAGGAAACTGCCGAATGCTTTCTTGCCGGATGACGGTTGGTTATCTTCGGTTTTTCTCAATTCCTCCAGGGAAAACGAAGGTTCCAGCTTTGTTATCGGAACAATAAACATTAATTACACCTCTTATCATATGTAGAATATTGTCTTATTATATAATATTTTCTCAATAGAAAAAGCGTTTTTTACTAATTTCAACAAATTTTTCAAAACATTTTTTTATTTTTTTATAAGATATAACAGATTTTTCCATATTTTTATTTGAAATTTATAGTTTTCCGGGCACTTTTAACTTTATTTTAATTATAATATTTTTGTATATCAATCAATAGTTACCATTTTATTATCTTAATTCCGTTTAAAAGCAGGAAGTGTGTTACCTTATTTTCCTAAATACCACAAAACAGGAAGGTGTGTAACTCCCATCTGATGTGCTTTTTCCAACAGAATGGAAACAGGTTCCGTTCTGAATTCACAGGGCGCGCAAAAATACGTAATAACGTTTGTTTTATACAAAAAACGTTCCGTCCGCCGTTTCTGCTCCTGTTTTTCCTTTCCCATCCGGACGGGCATTTTCCTGCAGACCACGCCATTTTACCAGATCATTTAAGAATCCGTTAAGAAACAGACAATTCCTATTTAAGGACTTTTCCACCCGCATCTGTTATATTAAAGAAAACACAGACGGTAGTGTCAAGTGAATTATGAAAACCCGAAGCCGGGTGAACTGGCAACATTAGAACCTTGAAAATTGCAGATATGTAAGAAATTGGCAGTTCCCGCCACCCTTGACGGCACGCCAAAACAATGCTC
>OJIY01000116.1_pt1 | contig 69022 bp, 66 predicted proteins | sample 1596061 | NCBI WGS metagenome assembly OJIY01 (sample SAMEA4350111, study PRJEB24818) | metagenome | biome: human; feature: gut; material: faeces | place: Denmark | collected 2013-09 | reverse complement strand
ATTCACTAGAAACAGATTTTTCAATGATATTAGGAGGATATATCCATGACAAATAAAGAAATAGCCAGCCAGGTAGGCGTATCCCCTGCGGCTCTGTCGCTGATTATCAACCACAAGCCAGGTGTCTCGGAGGCCACCCGTTCCAGGGTCTTAAATGAACTGAAAGAATTGGGATATGAACATCTGATAAAGAGCTCCGCAGCAGCGGAGCCCAGCAATAATCTCTGTTTTATCATTTATAAAAGGCACGGAGAGATTCTTGACCTGCACCCTTTTTTTCTTTTACTTATGGAAAACATTGAATCCCGGGCCAGAAGCTACGGATACAATATCCTCCTGTCCACCATTGACAAACGGCGGCCGGTGGAACCGCAGATAGAACGAATCAATGAATTGAACTCCCAGGGAGCCATTATTTTTGCTACGGAAATGTTCGATGAGGATATGGATGCATTTTCAGCCATCCAGATTCCCTTTGTGGCGCTGGACAATGATTTCACCCGTCTGTCCTGTAATTCCGTATCCATCAATAACCAGATGGGAACCTACCAAGCCATTGATTATCTGGTACGGAACGGACACCGCAACATCGGTTATCTGAAAAGCCAGACACGTATCAGCAGCTTCCGGGAGAGGCATTCAGGATATGAAAACGCGCTGAAGCATTTCAGTCTGGCATTCCTGCCGGAACATATCTGGACGGTCCATTACACAGAGGAAGGAAGCTACCGTGATATCCGTAAAATCCTGGATTCGCCTTCCCTGACGCTGCCGGATGCCTTTGTATGCGATGATGATACCACTGCAGTAGGTTTCATCCGCGCCTGTTCGGAGAAGGGAATCCGTATTCCGGAGGATATATCCATCATTGGTTTCAATGACCGTCCTACCTGTGAGGTCACCAGTCCTCCCCTGACCTCAGTCAATGTATCCAAACGGGCCTTTGCCGTTGAGGCTGTGGATGAATTAATGCGCCTGATACAGGACGCGGACCGCCAGGCAGCGGAAAACGGTCCGGAAAAACGTTGGGAATCCCGTTCCAGGAAAATCCGCATTGGTACAAAACTGATTGTGCGGGAATCGGTGGGCAGAAAATCGGCGGAAAGACAATCGGCTAAAAGACAATAGCTAAATTCCAAAAGGGCCGTACCACGACGATACGGCCCTTTCTTTCTATATGGTATAAGTTCTTTCCATCATTCACTGCTTCCCAATCAAAACCTCCACTGCCTCCCGCAGCGTACCATCCTCCCCCACATTCCCGGGAAAGATAACATAGGGAATGCCGGGAAACCTGCTTTCCTCTCCTGTCTTCCACACCGGTACGCCGGGAGCAGCCTGGCCCATGACAGTGGCCTTCTTTACCTGCAGCGCCCTGGTCCCCACGTCGGAGGATGTGATTCCTCCCTTGGCAACCACAAAGGCCGGAACCACTTCCAGTCTTCCCACCAGGGTCTGCACTGCGTCTGAGATTTTCACCGAACGTTTAAGAGCAGCCTCCCTGGTGTCATTTTCCAGCTCCAGCAGACGCCTTCTCGTATAGACTGCCGCGGTTCTGCCGCCTGCAATGATGGTCCCCATACTGCGGACAATCCGTTCTGTCTCCTCCTCTAAAGCCGCCTGGTCCAGCACCAGGTCTGAGTTAAATTCCAGGAACTCAATTCCGGGAATCTTTTTCAGTTCCTCCAGCTGCCTGGTGGTCTTGGCCGTATGGGAGCCCACCACAATAACGCCGCCGTGTCCGTTTTCACACCTTACCATCTGCTCCCTGGTAAGCAGGGGCTGGTCTGCAATCCCCCCTATCACCTTTACAAGGGAGGCGGCTGTGCGGAACAGGAACCGCTTTCCCTGGTCCATGGCGCGATACAGGGCAAGGCAGAACACCTTAAGGTCGCCGTATCCAATGGCATTCACTATAATTTTATTAAAACCGCTGACTTCCATGAGCTGGCCCGCCACCTTATCCACATCGCCCTTTTGCAAATCATCCAGTCCGATGCAGACCACATTCTGAGACGGGAAAACGCCTTCCGTCTTTTCCTCCACATACTCTGTCAAATTCGAGGAACGGTACCCAAAGGTCCTGTCTTTGGCGAACTCCGTCTCTCCTGCCGGAATCAGCTCACTGCCATACCGGACATAATGTACATTACCGATGGTATACCGTCCCCCTTCCCGGAAAAAGGGGCAGATGACCTCGCCGTCCACCTGGATTCCGCCTTCCTTCCACAGCACCTCCCGCAGAACTTCCGTTTCCAGGGGATAATGCCCCCGGAGCGTGGAATCCCCCCGGTTCATCAGGATGAATCCGCGCCCCGTCTCCCCGGCGGCCTTTAACACGCGGCAGGCAATCTCACGGTGCGCTTTTTCTGTCTCAGCCGCCGTGAAGCCCCGGGAGTTGGTCAGTATGTAGAACAGGCTGTTTTCCTCCTTAAAACCGCTGAGCACGGCTTCCTCGGACCAGTCCGTGTATACAGATACGTCATGTACGGTCTGGACGCCTGTGGGGTCGTCGTCCAGCACCACGATTTTCCTTCTGCTCTTTCGGATTACCTCCTTGAGGAGCCGGTCAATCCGCTCCTCATCCCGGTCAGCCTTCCGTTCCAGCTGTCCTGCTGATAATCTGGTGGTTTCTGCCATATTCATCCCGCCTGTCTGTTTTTATACGTACTGCCATGCCTTACTTTTTCAGATTGCCGTGTTCATCGTGCATCGCGTCGTAGCAAATGTTATTGGTGCCGTTGTATCCCAGCGGATTGCGGAAGCCCAGCGGATTCACGCCGCATGGATACTTGGTCATGATTTCACCCACCAGCTCGCAGTAAAGGTCCGCGCACCGCTCCACAATCTTGTCGCCCTTTTCTTTGCTGGCATTTGTGGGATCTCCGATTACGCCTGTATCCAGGTCGTCCTTTTCCATCAGTGAGAAGGTTCCCTCAAAGTGATACAGCATACCCTCTCCGGCTGCCTGGCCTGGCGCTATCTTCCACTTGGAATCAATGAGTCCGTGGGCTGTGCCAGGCACGGCCAAATCCATATGTACCTTATCCGGATACAATGACAGGGCAACCGAGGTCTCAGCCTCATCCGCATGCCACATATAGGTATCCAGCGTGGTCTTATTGTCCCTCAGGAAGTCATACCAGGTGCTTCCGATGGTAAAGTAACCCTCGATTCCCGCCTTGTGCACTGCCTCAAACATGGACATGGTCTGGCCGTGGGCAGAAATAATCAGGAATTTGTTGTAGCCTGCATTGGCTGCCCCCCGGATGATGTCGGTCAGAAGGCCCACATGTGTCTCAAATGTAAGGGGGATGGTTCCGGGCATCCCCCAGTGATGGGCCGGATGGGAGCCGTACATAGGGCAGGCCAGAATCATGGCGCCGGATTTCTTTGCAACTGCCTCCGCAATGCCCATTGCATTAAATGAATCGCTGCCGCATGGGCAATGAGGTCCGTGCTGTTCGATTGCCCCGATGGGAAGGATGGCCAAATCGCAGACCTCCTTTGCATAAGCGCAGTTTACGGCTGCGGTATTGTCCTGGAACCATACGGAATCCCTCTTGTTTAATTTAAATTCTGTCTGCTTTTTCATTTTTCTAATCTCCTTTTATGTTTTTATTGATTTAATTCCTTCATGATATTTCTGGCCATGTTTCCTATCATGCCCTGGTCGGAGCTGACGGGTATGTAACGCACTCCCTTATCCATCAGTTCCCGGGCCATCCGCCCATTATCCGCTACCGTTCCCACTGCCTTGCCGGCCCTGTTTACCTTATCAATGATTTGGTCTATGGCTTCCAGAAGCCTGGGATGGTTTCTCTGTCCCATCACGTCCCGTCCAAGGGACTGGGACAGGTCCATGGGGCCGATAAAGACCACGTCCAGCTCCTCCAGCTTAAGGATTTCACCCAGATTGTTAAGGGACTCCATTGTCTCGCAGTGAATAATGCTTAAAACCTCCCGGTTGGCCTTGTCAATGTATTCCTGCTTATCCATCATGCCGTAGCTGGCAGCCCTGTGGGTGGGAGCGAAGCCCCGGTTTCCCAGAGGGGTGTACCGCCCTGCATCCACTGCAATCCTGGCCTGCTCCGGCGTATCCACATTCGGGGCGTGATAGCCCAGGGCACCTGTATCCAGCGCCTGCATAATATTCACAGCCGTGGCTTCCCTGACCCGGACAATGGGCACGATTCCGGTTAAGTCCGACGCCCTTACCAGGTCCGTGATGGTCTCCGGATTATAGGAAACATGCTCGCTGTCAATCACAAAGAACTCCATTCCGGTACAACCCAGGATTTCCACCACGCTGGGGTCAATGGTTTTTACAAAGGTGCCTATGACGGCTTCGCCGTTTTTCAATTTCTGCTTTACTTTATTTTCCCTAATCATTTCATATCTTCCTTCCGTTTTTGTCTGCATGGCCGTTAATCCGGAAACTGTAAAGGGTGGTGGAGGCCGCCAGATAGAGAATATCCATATCCGTTCCCCCGAAGGCACAGTTGCCGGTCTGCTCCGGAACCCTGATGATTCCCAGATAATCCCCGCTTTTATGGAAAATATGGACGCCTCCCTGGGCACAGCAGTACACGTTTTCCAGGCTGTCAACCTTCATCCCGTCAGGCAGTCCCTCCCCCGGTCCAATGGTTTCCGCCCATACCTCTCCGCCCTGCAGGGCGCCGTCTTCCCCCACCCGGAACCTGCGTATATGCTTCCTGGGCGAGTCGTTGACGTAAAGGCAGGATTCATCCGGGGAAAAGCAGAGGCCGTTGGGATTCTCAAAATCATCTGCCAGCAGCTTAAGCTCACCGCTCTCCGGATGAAAACAGAACACGCCCTGGAAATCCAGGTCCTGGGGACGGGCCAGGCCCACCCTGGACGGATTCCTTCCAAATCTCGGGTCTGTAAAGAAAATGCACCCGTCACTTCTCACCACCACGTCGTTTGGGCTGTTAAGCTCCTTATCCCCATAATGGCTGACCAGCACCTCCGGATTCCGCCCCATATCGTCGGTTCTGGATATACAGCTGCGCACATGCTCACAGACAATGATGTTGCCCTCCATATCATAGGCATTTCCGTTGGCCTTATGGGTATTCTCCCGCAAAAGCCTTACTGATTTGTCCGGACCCAGCCGGTAGGTCCGGCTCACCGGGATATCATTGAAGGTGAGGCATCCGGTAACATGGTTCCAGACAGGTCCCTCGATAAAGGTAAACCCTGTGCAGACCGTCTCCAGATTCTGGTCCACATCCACCAAATCCAGGAGCCGCTTATCAAAACACTCATAGGTAAGTCCCATGTTCATCCCCCCGTATTCTACCGGATTACAACCGGTTCAATATCCAGCAGGCTGCAGACATGGATGAGCTCCTTCTTATATTGGCCCGCCACACCGCTGATGTGGTTGGAATTAAACACATCCACGAATTTCTCAATATCAAAGTCAGCTTTCATAAATGCCACCGGAAGCTGGTGTACGCCCCTGGCTTTTACGAAGGCATCCAGTATTTCACCGGATGGTTCCACAAATTCCGTCTCAATGATAAACATCTGGTATCTGCCGTCCACCCTGCAAAGCCTTGCCATGGTCATCTGGCCTGCACTGGGAACCGTGAAGGTGACTGCTCCGCCGGAAGGGCGGTTGGCCCTGCGCAGTTCAATGTTCTTCATATTCTTACATCCGTCGCAGCAGCGTCCCGCATAATAGGTGCACATAGAACCGCAGTTGGGAAGATATATAAGCCCCTCTTTGTAGCCGATATGGCTTACATCCGCAAACATGGTGGGCATTCCGCCGGACACCAGCTTCAGTATTTCCATGGTCAGGGCTCCGTCCGCATCCGCCTCGCAGGATATGGGGAAGGGTTCGAAGGCTCCGTCCGCATCATATCCGCCGTTGAGCAGGGCTGTGGATATGCACTGGGGCGCCCGGAAATTGGTCAGGTCCGGCATACATTTAATGGCGCCGAAGTCCAGATGGCGCTCTGCGATAATGTCCTTGGTGGCCAGGTAACAGGCAACCTGGTATTTTAACCGCTCCTCCGTCAGCTTCTCATCATACCTGACCGCTCCCACGCTGTCCGTCAGCCACTTAAACGCTGCCTCAATCCGCTCCGCGTCAACAGCCTCCGCCCTGCGTATGATTTCCTCATGGTCAATGTGGTCGCTGTCAATCTGGAACCGTTTCTTCCACTGCATAGGGTCAAAACTTCCTGTATCGATTCCAAGGGAGCGCCCTCCGATGAAGCCGAAGACCCTGCCCTGCAGTTTTCTCACTGCAGCAGCAGCCCTTATGTAGGGCATCATTTTGGTATCGAACAGGTTGGGATGTACTTCCGTGAAATCCTGCTGAATCCTCAGGTGGCTGTAACCAATCTGGTTCAGCGCGCCGCCGGAGCCCAGAAGTCCCACCGTACCGTGGGTGCCGGGATCGTCATTGGAAAGGAGAATGGTGGGAAGCCCCATATTCAGCACGCCCCGCACAACGCCGTTGGGCCAGGTCCAGCAGGGGATGTTCGCGATGAATACCTCCACTCCCATTTTCTTAAGCTCCCCTGTCTGCCGGTCAATCTCCTCAGGCGACCTGGCTGCCGCCTCAAAGGTATGTAATTCCATCCCGTAATCCGCAAAATATTCAACGGCCTGTTTCATCCTTGCAGCTGTCTTTTCCTGGTACAGCACCTTGTATTCATGTTCCCTGGGATCGCTGAAGGTAATCATGCCCACCTTGGGCAAATTCACTTTTTTCACCGGTCATTCCTCCTCTATTTGTGCTCCAGCTCCATGAGCTTTTCATACTGTTCATCGGTAACCGTCTTGTAACCCGGTACGGGAAATGCCTGGAAGCTCCTGCCGCCGTCAATGTATATGGACTGTCCGTACACAAAATCGGAATCCTCGCAGGCCAGGAATACGGCCAGCCTTCCGCACTCGTTAGGCGTCCCTATCCTGCCGATGGGCGTCCTGGAAATCACCGTATTGAACAGCTGTTCATCGGAACCAACACGTCTCATAAGCTCGCTCTCAATGGGGCCGGGGCAGATGGCATTTACCTTGATATTATAGGGGGTAAGGGCCACTGCCTGCACCTTGGTCAGCTGACTTACACCGCCCTTGCTGGTGGTGTAGCACATCTGGCTGTCCAGGGCCAGGTACGCGTTGACCGAAGAAATGTTTACAATGGCGCCGCCCTGCCCCTGCTTTACCATCTGCCTGGCAGCCAGCTGTCCGCCAAAGAACAGCCCCTTCAGGTTCACGCCCAGGATTCTGTCGTACTGCTCTTGCGTTATGTGCAGGTAATGGGTCTTATCCGGGTCATTGATGCCTGCGTTGGCCACAAAGATATCCAGCCTTCCGTACTTCTTAACCGTCTCGTCCACCAGCCTCTGGTTATCCTCAATGGATGAAACGTCCGCCTGCAGATACAGGACCTGGCCCAGTCTGCCAAGCTCCTCAGCAGCAGCCTCCCCCTCCTTTGGGTTTCTGGAACAAATGGTGATTTTCGCGCCTTCCTTCAGATATTCCTGCGCGATTCCATAGCCGATTCCCTTGGTTCCTCCGGTGATTATGGCAACCTTATTTTCCAGCTTCATATTAACCTCTCCTTTTCCTTTCCGTCTGTCATTCTCCGATTATGTCCAGCGGCGCCTGAATGCCGTATTCCTTCTTAAGCGCTGCCAGTTCCTCATAGGTTGTCACCGGAATGGGCAGCCCGTCCCGGCGGCGTTCCTGTTCCTTCCGGTACTCAATCTCACCCGGCAGGAGCATTTCCGCTCCCTCCTGCCACATGGGCGTGGCCTTCAGCTGGTCCCTGAACCGGGCCATCCGCTCCTGCATCTGCTCCTTAGAGATGATTTTGGAGATATCCAATGCAATGAAGAAATGTCCGGTCAGGCTTGGGTCCCTGGGGTTGGCATACATGCTCTTCATATCCTTTGAAAACACGCCGCCTGTGATGAGGCCGGACAAGATATCCACCACATAGGAAAGTCCCAGTCCCTTGTGTCCGCCCATGGGAAGCAGATATCCGTCAAAGGCTGCCTGGGGGTCGTCGGTGGGGCGCCCTTCCTTATCCGTAGCCCAATCCATGGGTATCCTCTCCTTTTTCTTAATTGCCAGCGTAAGCTTGCCCCCTGCCACAACAGATAATGACATATCCAATACAAAGGGGAAATCCCCGTAGGTGGGAATGCCGAAGGCAATGGGGTTGTTGCCGGTTACCGGCACGCTGGCTCCCGGGGCAACAATCAGCGGCTTTACATTGGTCATGGCAATCCCTATCATTCCCTGTTCAGCCGCCATACGGGCGTAAAGCGCGCCTGCGCCGAAGTGGTTGCTGTTAATCACGCCGCAGGCCCCAATCCCTGTCCGCGCCGCGTGCTCCATGGCGCGCTCCATACCTGCCCTGCCTCCGATAAAACCGGCTGCCGCATCCGCATCCAGGACTTCCAGACATCCCTCTCCCCGGACCACCTGGATATTGGGTGTTGTGTTTATGGCGCCGTTCAGCATACGTTTGAAATAGGCCGGTACACGGATAACCCCATGGGAGTCAATCCCCCAATAATTCGTATTCACAAGACATTCCGCATGATACCTTGCGTCCTCCTCACTCATTCCGGCCTTCCGGAACAGTTCCTGTGTAAATGCAGTCACGGCCTCGCCGCGCATTAATACTGTATTTCCCACCTTTTTTCCTCCTTATAACTTATACATATATCCCCAATGTATACCTATTCATTTTATTCCGTTATCCAAGTTTGTTTTGTACGTTTTTCACTTCATAGTCCCGTTTAAGGGTTCTGTCCGTACTATCCATGTAACTTTTTAATGCCATAATGAATACGTATTCATTTGTTTGTAGACTCATTATATTCCTATCTGCACTGATTCGTCAATGCATATTATCGTTTTTTTATTAATTTAGTTATTTTAGTCAATGAATACCTTTACTTATTGTGCAACTCTCATAATACAGATGCCCGCCCGGTTCATCTTGTAAAAAGGCCTGTTTTGTGATATTGTTAACTATATCTAATGCGGTTTCCGCACATACTCATTACAGCAAGGAGGACTTCCTATGAACAGCTCTGATTCTGGTGACAGAATCCAGAATACCGTCAAACGCGGCACCGGGCGCATCCACAATACCTCCATCGATGTGGCCAAACTGGCCGGAGTGTCCCAGGCCACCGTATCCAGGGCATTCACCCCCAACTCAAAGATGAATCCTTCCACGCGCCAGCGGGTCCTGGACGCAGCCAGGGCCTTAAAATACGCGCCGGACGCCATCGCCAGAAGCCTGATATCCAACAGCACCAATATTGTGGCCGTCATCATGCAGAACACCACCAACCCATTCTATGCCACCATTCTGAGCAAGCTCTCGGTTCAGCTGCGCTCCATGGGCAAGCAGATTCTCTTCTTCTATCTGGATGACGCCGACAACATGCAGTCCCTGATACACCAGATTCTCCAGTACCGGGTGGATGGAATACTGATTACCTCCGTAACCCTTACCTCGGACCTGGCGGATACCTGCGTGGATTTCGGCGTCCCCGTAGTCCTGTTTAACCGCTATATGAACACACCCGGTATCCAGGCAGTATGCTGCGACAATGTACAGGCCGGACGGGATTGCGCCGACTATTTCTTCATGAAAGGTTACCGCAGCTTCGCCTATATCGGAGGCCGCAGCGACGCTTCCACCAGCCATGACAGGCGCAGGGGGTTTGTGTCCAGGCTGGATGAACGTGGAATCCATAAATGTCCCGTCATCGACACCCCCTTTACCTACGAGGGAGGAAAGGATGGCCTGCGCAGGCTTCTGGCACAGGAAGGCACCTGCCCCAAGGCCCTTTTCTGTGCCAGCGACCTGGTAAGCGCCGGTGTCCTGGACTGCGCCCGCTATGAATACGGACTGAAGGTACCTGAGGATGTGGCTATCATTGGTTTTGATGACATTGAGCTGGCCTCCTACAGCTCCTACAACATCACATCCTTTGTACAGCCCATGGACAGCATGGTTGACAAGGTTCTGGAGCTGCTATTCTCAGAGGAGGCCCGGACCGAATCCACCAGCCTCACCCTCTTTCCCTGTACCTTAAAGACCCGGGGAACCGCCTGATTTCCCCCTGTCCCGGATATATTCAAAACCCCATATGACTATAAAAGAGCTTCCTGCCGGCACATTGCTGCAGCAGGAAGCCTTTTTTACGGCCTCAGCCGGTTTCTATATAACGCCCATTGCCTTTGGCAGGGCCATGGATATCTGGGGAATATAGGTCACCAGCATTAAAAGGACAACCATAACCACAATCCAGGGCCATATCTTTTGTGTCAGCCTGTCGAAGGATATCTCCCCCACCTGACACGCCATGAACAGATTCGCTCCCAAAGGAGGCGTGATGAAACCAATGGACAGATTCATGACCACGATGATTCCAAAATGGATTGGGTCAACTCCCAATCTGGTGACAATGGGCAGCAGAATCGGCGTCAGGATGATGATGGCCGCATTGGTTTCCATAAAGGTTCCCACAATCAGAAGCAGGACATTAATCAGCAGCAGGACCAGTACCTTGCTGTTTGTAAGGCCAAGAATTGCATCCGCGATAATAACCGGCACCTGGGTGATGGTCAGGATACGGCCAAAGCCGGTGGATATTCCTATGATAATCAGCACCGGAGCGCACATCAGCACGGAACGGTACACGATATAGACCAAATCTCCAGGTTTGATTTCTTTATACACAAAAATGCCCACAAGCACGCCGTATACGCCTGCAACTGCAGCAGCCTCAGTGGGCGTGAAAATTCCTCCGTAGATTCCTCCCAATATGATGACAGGAATCAGCAGACCCGGTATGGCCCCCAGTATGATTTTCCACACTTCTCCCAGGGTATACCGCTTATCCTCCCCCTTATACCCGTGCCTCTTTGAATAGAATACAGAGTAGAGAATCAGGCCGGCGCCAATCAGGAGCCCCGGCATGATGCCGGCCATGAACAGACCGCTGATGGATGCGCCTGCCGCCACTGCATAGACTACCATGCAGACACTGGGCGGAATGATTACCCCCACTGTTCCCGCTGTTGCAACCAAGGCGCTGGAATAGCCCTTGTCATAACCATGCTTCACCATGGCTGGTATCATAATCAGGCCAATAGCTGCCACTGCCGCTGAGCCCGTTCCTGCAATGGCTGCAAAAAACAGGGATGTCACAATGGTCACAATACCCAGACCGCCTGTAAACCGGCCTGTAAACACCCTGGCCAGGTCAATGAGACGTCTGGAGATGCCGCCCTTTCCCATGACCTCCCCTGCAAAGGTAAACAGAGGCACTGCCATCAGCGGAAATGAGTTCAGTCCCTGTATCATGGACTGCACAAAGGTAGTCATGCTGATACAGTTCATCGTATGAATGGCTGTCAGCGAGGCAAGGCCCAGGCTGATACCGATAGGGATGGAAATCAACAAGAATATGATTAGTGAAACAAACAATATAACTGCCACCATAAGCCTCTACTCCCCTTTCTCCAACAGTTCTTCCGCTTCTTTTTCCGCCAGTTCCAGCGGATTCTTCACCTTCGGCTCAAAGCAGATACGGTTGTTCCTATAGTAGTCCCCGTCATAGTTCACGAACCTTCCCAGTTCGTCCCCCCAGTGGCTGAATTTCCACACCAGTATCTGCACATTGCGTACCGCCATCATAAAAAAGCCCAGCAGCCCGGCCAGATAAAGGGCATTGTAATTCCAGGGAACAGCGGTCAGCATATCCCGGAAACGCCACGCATCGGAGCACAGCTGTACCATGGCCGCCAGTCCGCCTGCGGAAAATACCAGAAACAGTGCGTCGCAGACAATCAGTACAGCCTTCTGCACCTGCTCCGGAAACAGTTCCCGGAAGAATCCCACCCGAACATGACGGCTCCCCCGGGTCAGATAGCCAAAGCTGGAAAAGGCCATCCATACGAACAGTAACCTGGCCACTTCCTCGCCCCATGAAAAACCGGTCTTGAAGACAAAGCGCAGAACCACCTGCAGTGTCACCAGCAGTATCATCAGGGAGAAGAAAACCACCATGAGAATTGCCTCAAAATTCACGTCCAACCATCTCAATGTTCTTTTCATTTTATTCCCCCCTTACTCACGGCGCTCAGCGGCCACGGCGTCCATCAGCATGTTATAGGTATCCGTCCCGCAGTTGGCAATGATGTCTTCCCTGATGACTGCGTTGATTTTCTCACCCAGCCGTCTTCTGACAGAGATATCCACCTCATTGACCGGGAATCCCTCTTCCTCCAGCTCCCTGAGAATCTCCGCCTCAGACAGGTCCGCCAGTTCCCAGTTATAATCAATGGCCTCCTGTGCGCACTTCATGATGAATGCCTGGTCAGACTCCGACAGGGAATCCATAAAATCCGAACTGGCATACCAAAGGAAATTGGTGAATACATGTCTTGTCAGGGACCAGTACTTCTGGGCTTCATAAAATTTCTCCGTGTAAAAACTGTTGGTGGCGCACTCCTGACCGTCAATCAGCCTTTGCTGAAGAGATGTGAACAGTTCATTCCAGCTCACGCTGGTAGTATTGACGCCCACGGATTCCCACGCCTTAATCTGCAGCGGATTGTACCCCCTTATTTTCAGGCCCTTCAAATCCTCCTCTGTCTGTATGGGATGCTTGCTGTTGGAGAAATTCCGGAACCCCAGCTCCATATATCCGATTCCCGTAAGGTTCATCCGCTTCAGCGGCTCCATCATCTTCCTGCCTGCTTCGCTCTCAAACACCCGTTTGGCATGAGCCGTGTCGTCGAACATGTAAAAGCTTTCCCACACCGCAAACTCCGGCATGGCCCTGGTGAAATTGCTGGTGGTGGAACCGCTCATCTCAATATCCCCGCGCCTGCATTGTTCAAATGTATCCTGCACGCTTCCCATCTGTCCGCCGGGAAATATAACTACCTCCATGCGCCCCTGGGAGCCGGTCTCCACCAGGTCCTTAAACTCTAAAAATGCCTTATGTAACGGTGTGTTCACATTATTGTCATGGGCAATCCTGATTGTTATTACATCCGGTGTCTCTGCCTGTCCGCATCCGGTAAGCGTCAGCCCGCTTACCGTAAGGATACCGGCCAGGAACACAGCTGCCTTAGAGCACCATTTCTTCATTAGGGCACCTCCTCCTGTCTTTTTGCTCGTCCGCCCCTTATGCTTCCAAAACCTCTAAATCACATTCCTTTGCAAACTCCTTCACTTCTTCCACGTAATCCCCGTATACCAGAGCAAAATGGTGTCCCACGTATTTCTGGCATTCATGGAACCTTTTTGCATCCCTCACCGTATAACGCACCGCATGTTTACATTCCGGGGTGAGGAAATCGTCGCAGCCGTTGATGGTCCCTTTTGCAACCATAATTTTCTTCATGTCCGGACTCAGGTTAATCATGGTCAGCGTTTCCCCGTTGTCCTTTGAAAAGTCATAACGCATGGTGGTACCCCAGGAATCCATTGTAAATGAAACGAATTCCGTGGGAAGGGCCGGTTCATCATATCCTTTCATCTGCGCGCAGGCCACATCGTGAAGAGTCCTGCACTGATTTGTATTCTTATCCAGAACCATGGTGTTTCCCATGTAGGGCGCTTTTCCCGCAATATTCATAAGAATGGTAATGGTCAGGACAGAACCCACATCCCCTGCACATGCAGACGCAATTCCCTCGTCCTTAAACAGGGAATGGGCCAGGCAGAAGGTAAGCTTCCTGCGGTTCAGCTCCCTGGTAGCACAGACCTCAAAGCACGGAATAGTAAATGCATTGCAGTCGTAATGAGCCATCATCTTTTTGATTGTTTCATAAAATTCAGTGTCATTGCGTATGTACTCAGCCGGCATATGCACGCCCTGGGATTCCCTTTCCAGCTTTTCAGCCAGCTTTTGCGCCTCCTCCTTCTCCTCATCCGTCAGGGCGTCCAGCCACTGGAATACCTCGTCGGAATTCACATGGGCAAAACGCACCTTGAACTTCCTGGTAATATCCTCCAGGTTCAGGTATGAACTCTGGCATCCAAAGGTCAGCATGGCGCTCTTCAACGGGAAAAATATCTTTGTATTGGCCAGCGCCTTCTTCACCCTCAGGGCAGCGAAGGTACGGTTCATCTCCTCAAAATCCAGGAACGCATAGCCCTGCTTGCCCTCTGCATACAGATGGGCCGTCATATCCACATGGTCGCACTTGGAGATAGCGGATTTATTGGGCGTATGGCCAATGGGTTTATCCGTCCTCTTGGACAACTCAACAGCAAAATAGGAGGAAATCCTTAATCCCCGAATCAGATAAAAATCCGTACTGGCATCGTCCTCCAGCGCTTTCTGTACCTGCTCCTCCTTGAGGGCAAAATCTTCATGCCAGTAAATGACAACCGGCTCCAGGAATTCCACATTGCGCAGGTCTGCTTCCTCCTCCATCTCCTTTTTGAATATCTCAAACTCCTTCTGGGTGGTTTCCATATCCGCTTCCGTGGTCAGGGCATATCCCTCGCCGTAACGGCACGGCCCCATGTAAGCGTGTATATGATACATAGTAAATAAAATTGGTTTCACTGTCAATTTAACATTCAATGTACTCATCGCATTAATCTTGCTCATAATATTTTCCCTCTCCTTAATATCTCTTTTAATGTTTCAGCCAATACAGTTATTTCTTCTCTGGTATTTTTCTTTCCAAGGCCAATCCGCAGCACGCTGTCCGCCCTTGCGCCCTCCAGCCCCATGGCGCGGATTACGTGGCTCCTGGCGCCTTTCTCGCAGGCAGAGCTGCCCGACAGATAGATTCCTTTCATACGCAGTTCATGGAGCAGCTCCTCTGTGGTGAAAGGAAGTACGGATATATTCAGCACATAGGGCACTGCTCCCTCCGGAGAGTTAATCACCACATCCTCCATCTGAAGCAGCCGGCAAGTCAGAAGACGGTTCAGCTCCATCACATGGTCCCAGTTTCTCCGGATATCCTGCAGGGCCTTTTGAGCCGCACAGCCAAATGCAGCGATTCCAGGTACGTTCTCGGTTCCGGGACGCACCCTGCCCTCCTGTGAGCCGCCGTAGCACAGCGGGTGCAGTTTTACGCTTTCCCGCACATAAATGGCCCCGCTTCCCTTTGGTCCGTGGATTTTATGGGAACTCATGGTAACCATATCGGCCTGCACCTGATTCAGGCTGAACAGGATTTTCCCAAAACCCTGGACACAGTCGCAGTGGACCAGTGTATCCGGGTTCTTCTGTTTTACTCCCCTGGCAATCTCCTCAACAGGAAGACGTTCCCCCGTCTCATTATTCACTGCCATGACAGATACCAGAAGTGTATTCCCGTCCACCGCATCAATCATATCCCGGGCGTTTATCCGTCCATCCCGCGGCCGGATAAACACAGTTTCGTATCCCTCCGCCTCCAGCGACCTGCACGACTCCAGAACAGAGGAATGTTCAATGGCAGTGGTAACGATTTTCCCGCGTTTCTTCCCCTTTTCCCTGGCTGCCAGGACGCTTCCCCTTACTGCCAGGTTATTGGCCTCGGTTCCGCCGGATGTAAAAAAAAGCTGTCTGGCGGGGGCGCCTATTACCTGGGCTACCTGGTGTCTGGCCGCTGTCAGCCATCCCAGTGCATCCCTGCCCAGCATATATGGGGACGAGGGATTACCGTAAACTTCCGTCATCACCTTATAAGCGGTCCTGGCTGCGTCCTCGTCTACCTGGGTTGTGGCGCTGTTATCCAGATATATCATAAACTCCTTTCACCTCTCTCCCTCTTATAGTTCCTCCCTTTCCTCCCTCCGTGTATTGTTGCTTTTGTAACTGAATCACAAATCATATTGCATTTCATATTTCAATTGTATTTGAATACGTATTCATTTTTATGATAAAAAATAAGCATTATATACAATTATTAACAGATTATTAACAAATGTATTATGTGTTTTGTCCTTATCTTTCTACTAATTTTATTTATACGTATTCATTAACTGTGTTTTTATTATAAGAGTCTCTATTGCGTTTGTCAATTTTTTTTTACTGCTCGCATCACTTTTGTACATTGTGCACAATTTTCATTCGGCAAATTAGTAAATATCACGGCCCCAAACAGAGATTTACTGCTTATCTCAAATTGCCGCACAGCCTGCCATAGAATTTACCCTTTATTCTTCCATCAGCCCCAGATACACAAACGCCTTATACAACCCATCCTTCTCCACATCATCCGTAACATAATCCGCGGCCTGCCGTATTTCCTCACCGCCATTGTTCATGGCCACTCCGATTTTGCAGTATTCCAGCATAGGTATATTAAAATGTAAGTCCCTTATGGAGGAGCCAGTCCCCAGGGTTCCGTCCACATCAATGAATATTAATTTTCCCATATCGTATCCCTCTGTATGTTTATTCCTTGTTTTTCTGCTCTGTTTTCCGCACTATTCCTGTTTCCTTTTGCGTCTCATGGCCCCAGTTCCTGTCCGCCTCCAATACCAGGGAACATTGCAATTATATCATTAATAAACAAATTCCTGAAATATAAAATCTGCTTTTCGTAACCTTATTCAGGCATTAAGCATATCGTCTTACAATCGAGTTGATATCCTAATTTTCTATTTTTCCTACATTCAAAATTTTATGCTGCCCTCTTAATCTCCAGTTTAAAAAAGCCGCAAAAGCCAAGACAGTTTCCGGGATGCTCCTCCAATAGGTTCATTTATAAAAAAAACTGTCAGGCCATCACTGTGTGACCCAACAGTTTTTATTTATAATTATTTTAATCTGTTGTAAATGAATATCTGCCAATCAAATGCACTCAAAACCGTAACCATATTCTTCTGACTTCATAAACAATGGATAATACAGCTATGCCGGCTCATAAAATACCGTTCCAATGCACCGGACTTAAATGTGACTAACAATATGTATGATATAACCATTCATTATGAATTTTTGTACCCAATCTTATCTGCCTACTCACAGACGGCCTTACATGCTTTCATATGTCCGAAACAGAGTACAGCGGCAGCAATCCAGCATACAACCGTTACAAATCCTATTTTTGCAAGACAGCCAACAGAAAGGATTCCCAGCGCAACCCGAACCGGCAGTCCCAGTTCCGTCCTCATCCGCCCTTTCATTGCAAAGGCGAGAAGAATTACCGACAGGACAGCGCTTCCTATGGCTATAACAGACTCCACAATGGTTCCCGACTGAAACAGTATTTGAGGATTATACACCCAGGAAAAGGGCAAAATATAAGCTGCAATCCCCAGCATGATTGCATGTCTTGCTGTTCTTACCCAGTTAGAATCTGCAATTCCCGAGCCAATCAAAACAGCCGCGCAAACCGGAGGCGTTATATTACCTAAAATTGAGTAAAAGAAAATGAAAAAATGTGCTTCAACTGTTCCGATTCCCATTCCAATAAGGGCTGATGCCATTACTGCAGCTCCCAATACATAGGCGGCGGTGGTGGGCAGACCCATCCCCAGAATAATGACTACTATTGCGGCAAGAACCAATGCCAGCAGAGCCGAATTCCCGGACAAAGCAATAATGAAGTTACTTAGCTTTACCGAAATTCCTGTCATGGAAATCAGGCCGCAGACAACATCCGCACAGGTAACAAGCACTGCAATACTTGCCATTGTGGCGGCGGCTGATTGACACCCCCTGCCGAGCTGGCTGAGAAATTCCCGAATCTTCATCTTTCCCGGTATGATTTCTGTAAATACCGGAAGCAATACCGTGGCTAGAATTGCATATATTCCGGAACGATTTGTGCTGAAACCAACCATGAACATAACAATCAATATGATAATTGGAAAAAGTAAATTCAGCATTTTCCCCAGATGCATAAACTCCTTTTTATCAGGTATTGCCACCCCTGTGGTTATATGATTCTTCTTGGATTCCAGATGTACTCCGAGAAAAAGTCCCATATAGAATATAACTGCCGGTGCTATTGCCAGCAGGGCAACCGTTCGATACGGCAATCCAAGAAACTCTGCCATAACAAATGCGCCTGTACCCATGATTGGGGGCATAATTTGACCTCCCACTGCCCCCACTGCTGCTGCGCCTGCCGCAAATTCCGGTGTATACCCTGATTTCTTCATCAGCGGAATCGTCAGAATACCTGTGGTGGCAACATTAGAAGCCGCGGAACCATTAATCATTCCAAATAAACCGCTTGCGACAACTGCAACCTTTGCTGCGCCGCCTGTAAACCGTCCGGCAATCCACAGCGACAGCTTAAAGAACGTATCTCCGGCTCCTGAGAATAGCAGCAGACAGCCAAAGATGGTGAATATAGCAATGGTTCCTGCCGATAATCCAACGGTGCTTCCGAACATACCGGAAGTTCCCAGATATATCATCGAAAACACCTTCTCAAACGAACACCCTTTATGCCATAAATCTCCCGGAAAATAGGCTCCCCCGAATGCATACACCATGAAGATGGCTATTAAAATCGGAAATACCAATCCAAGTGTCCGTCTGCATGCTTCCATACATACAAGAAGCGCTATCAATCCCAATACCAGCATTGGCATCGCCCAGAAGATAGGCTTACTCATAATATAGTCATATTTGACAACAACAGCAGCCATGGTGATAATTCCAAGCATCATCAGAATCCAGTCCGTGATTGCAATTGATTTACTTGCTTTTTTCTTTTTCAGTCCTGTTGTCGCATAAATAATGACGATTGCAAATGCCATATGAATTGCCCTTTGAATCAATGTGCTCAGATTGCCGAAAATTGCTGCATAAATCTGAAATGCGACAAAAAAGATTGAGCATATATAAACAAATTTATGCTGCCATCCGGTAAGCTTTCGTCCGCCTTTACCATCCTCTGTCTCTGCTGCTTCCTGAACCCGCTTAGACATCTCTTCAATATCCCGGGCATTCAACTGTCCCTCTGTTCCGTTCTTCCCACTGTCCATTCTACACCTCATTCATCATGTACCGCTTCCCATAAATCCTTAGTTTCCATATATAGAAGCATACTCCTGTGGAATCAGTTCCTCCGGTACCACGTATCCTAAATCCTGAAATGCCTTAACAGCACCTGCGTGGAGCTTCACACTGGTCGCGGTCTGGGTTGTAAGAGTCTGCCAGTCAATATCCGCCCCGGTCGGATAAGCATTTTTCCAGATTTCATCCTTTTCTACCATCGCCATAATGATATCATAAACCAGCTGAGGGTCTGTCTCTGTCGTTGCTCCGATACCCATCAGACTTGCAACAGATGTCACGTCGTAATCCTGATTGGTATACACGCCTGACGGAATTGTGTATTTGGTGTAATACGGAAATTCTGAAATTATCTGTTCCACTTCCTTATCCGTAAGAGAAAGTATAGTCGTATCTTTGGAAGCAAACACCTGCTGCACGTAAGATTCCGGATAATAGCCGCCTTTTGATACGCCCTGTATGGTCCCATCCTGATACGCATTTAGAGCGTCTCCCTGAGATGCCACAAAATAATCTGCTTCAATTCCCAGAGCTTTAAATATGCGATAGGTATCCTGCTCATTGGATGTCCCCTCTCCGGACGGACCAAATTTAAAACCCGGCGTGATTTCATTTACCTGCTTGAGGCCCATATCACTGTTTACCATCCAATACATGATATTAGGCGCAAACCATAGTATAGTTCTCAGTCCATCGTCAGCATGACCTTCAAAGCTTCCTGTACCCTTAACCTGTTCGTCAGCCGTTGAACTCATGATGATAGCAAAATCAGTATCGCGTGTCAGCAGCATTTTAGCCTGGTCCATTGCTCCCTCGGTCTCTGTTACCGTAACATTATAGTCAGAATTGTATGCCATCAGAGAATTGGTAAGACCAATCACGTATGCATACGCTGCTGAGGTTGAGGGGGGAGTGGCTGCTGCTACGTTAATGTTTTTACCAGCGGCCTTCGAGTTGCCTTCAGCTTTGGCTTTGGCCTCAGCCTGGAGCTGGGGCTGATTCTGATTTTGCTGTGCAGCAGTGGTTTGTGCACCGGTATTTCCACCGCCTGATAAACATCCGGTTAATGCGGACGCTGTTACTGCTGCCGCCACTATAAGAGACAAGAACCTGTGCATTTTTTTCATGATATTTTTCCTTCTTTCTTTTTAAGAAATTGCTGTTCCATGCTTTCTTCTAAATCTGTACCATCTCATCAAGTACATAGGGAGCCGGTCTTCTGACCACATCCATGATTGTCCCGTCACGATATTCCACAATTGCTACAATCTCGTCCCTGTATTCAATCTCCTCTGGTTTACCCACCAGCTGATATGCTTCCTCCTTTAACTGTTCAATTGTGTAAATCGGTAGTCCGGATTCCTTTAATGTCTCCATAAGGTCCCCCCGCCTTGGATTAACTGCTATACCATATTCACTCACAAATACATCGACTGTTTCTCCCGGTGTTGAGACTGTGGTCACTCTTTCCCTCACCGTGGGAATCCGGCTCCTTACCAGCGGTGCAACAATAATCGTACATTTAGCACCGGCAGCAGTATCCACGTGACCGCCCAAAGCCCCTCTCAGTACCCCATCAGAGCCTGTAGTAACATTTACATTAAAATCCATGTCAATTTCCAATGCGGACAGGACTACATAATCCAACTGGTTTACAAAGCACCCTTTATTTAATGGATTTGCATATTCTGAAATAGTGATTTCACTGTGATTATCATCTGTTTCCAGGGATTGGATTGCTGCGGCATCAAAACACTGGCAATCTACAATCCGGCCCACCAACCCATCGTGCAGCATATCAACCAGCGGTTTCTGTACGCCTCCGATAGCAAACCCCATCCTGCTGTTTTTAGAAATCATATACTGGGATAAAACCTGTGATACAGCCAATGACATTCCGCCGCCTCCAGTTTGATAGGAAAAACCATCTTTAAAATACTCTGTATTGGCAATCACCTGGGCTGCATATTTTGCAATCTTTAATTCCCTTGGGTCCTTGGTCATTCTCAGCATATTGCTTGCAATCTTCTCCGGGTTCCCGATTTCATCAACTACTACCACGTAATCCACATCAATCCCTTTAATAGAGCTTGGTTTATTCGGATATGCCACAAGGCAGTCCGTAATTATAACCACCTTATCTGCGTATTTCGCATCTGCCTCTGCATAGGAAAGAGGACCACAGTTCGATTTTCCTCCAAGACCGTTGGCGTTCCCCTGCACGTCAGATGTGGGAGCGCCGATAAATGCCACATCAATATGGATATCGCCACATTCGATTGCACGGACACGGCCGCCGTGCGAACGTATCCAGGCAGTTTTTTTCAGCTTGCCTGCTGAAACAGCCTCTCCGATTTTACCGCGCAGCCCGGATGTAAGCATTCCTGTAATGGTACCATCCTCAATATACGGCACGATATGGTCGTGGCAGTCTGTAAGCGAAGATGGACAAATGGTGATATCTTTTATCCCCATCTGTGCAACGGCATCCATTACCATATTTACAATATAATCTCCATCCCTGAAATGATGGTGGAATGAGATTGTCATTCCATCTTTGAGACCTGTCTTTTCGATTGCTTCTTTTAATGAACCCGCCACTTTTGATTCCCTAAATGCACAATAGCCGGAAACAGTTGGGGATGCTTTCTTATATACATATCCGTCTCTGTAATTTACTCCTTGAAACACCTCCGCCCCTTTCAACACTGTTTTAAACATACTGTCAGGGATATCTCTTCCTACTTTATTCTTCACTATAATGCCCCCCTATAGACACCTGCTGCTTTTGCAAGGGCAATCACCCGCTCTGCCGGTTCAAGATTCGCAATATCCAGCTGCATACCATCCTTCACAAAAACTCCGATTCCCTCTCCGGCCTGCTCCCTTATCGCGAATATGATTTTTTCGCTGCGGGCTATTTCCTCAGGACTGGGTGTAAATACGTTATGTATAACCGGGATATGTAAGGGATTGATAACAGATTTTCCATCAAAGCCCATATTCTTAATCAGGATGGTTTCCTTCTCCAAAGCTACAAGATTATAAACCTCCTGAAAATGTACCGTGTCAAAACACTGTATATCAGCTGCCCTTGCTGCAATCACCACATTGGCACGGGCTGCAAACATTTCTTCTCCACTGCTGGTACGCGTAGCGTGCATGGTGCGTATATAGTCCCCCGCCCCAATGGAAATTCCAAATATACGCTCCGAACTTTTTGCCAGTTCATAAGCATGAATTACACCTAGCGGTGTCTCAATGGCAGCCATCAGAAGTGTGGAGCCCACTGGCCTGCCAAATTCTTTTTCTGCTGCTTCTACGGCAGCCTCCACTTTGCGGACATCTTCAGGAACCTCACATTTGGGAATCCGGATACCGTCAGCACCTCCTGCCACACAGCATCTGACATCATTCTCCCAGAGGTTTGTATCCGTTCCGTTAATCCGTACAATTCGCTCTACCCCATGATAGTCTGTCTTCAACGCATAATATAAAGAAATACGGGCTGCATCCTTTTGATTCATGGATACCGCATCCTCCAGGTCGAAAATCACAGAATCCGGTTCATAGACAAACGCATCTTTTACAAGCGCCGGTCTCTGGGTATTTAAAAACATCATGGTACGGCGAAGCCTTTTTTTATTCCCCACGCTTCTCATTCGTCACCTCCCGCCACCCCGGAAAATCATACGACTGATTCGCAGCCCGGAGGATTGCTGTCATGACCCTTGCCCTCAACGTACAGTCAAGGGCCCCGCGGTCAACTACTGTAACTTCCCCATATTCAACCTTCATTTCTTTCAGTACATCCGCAACAACAGCCTTAATCTGCTTACCAAATTGGTTTAAGACGCTGGATTCAATATGAAGACTCAAGCCATCCGAAGCCGGGTTGATTGTGACAAGTGCATCACTTGATTCCAGCGTCCCCGCTACAGAACTGTGCAAAACCACCATTTTCATTCTCCTTTTAGTTTCGTCAGTCATCATTATGCATATACATTTTCTCTTATGATTGACTTTTCTTTTACCAGCATTATATAATAGTTTTAGCTATTTGTGAAATATATAATTACGTGGTACAGAAATTAGTTTTATCAATAATAAAACCAGAAGGAGGATTTATGGATTTTAAACAACTGCAGCATATCACCACTATTGCCCAGGAAAAAAACATATCCAAAGCAGCACAAAAACTCTACGTCTCCCAATCAGCGCTGAGTCTCAGCCTCAAAGATATAGAAAGGGAATTGGACTGTACTTTGTTTCAGCGGTCAACCCATGGTCTGTCTATTACATACGAAGGAGAACGGTTTGTAGATACTGCACAGCATATTCTCGCATCCTGGGACCGGCTGAAACGTGAAATCAAGGACATAAAGAATGAAAAAAGCGGGCGGGTAAAACTGGGTATGTCCTCTTCCAGAAGTCCCTATATCCTTCCATCCCTGGTAAATAAGCTGCACAGCATTAACTCAAATATTGATATAGACGTAATGGAAGGCTTCTCATTGGAACTGGAAGAACAGTTAAAAAAAGGAACCCTTGACCTGGCAGTGTATCCTTTGCCCTTAAGGGACAATTCCCTGTCCATATGGAGAGAAGTAAGGGAAGAAATTTTTATCTGTGTTAATAAAAACAACCCCTTACTGAATCAGGTTCATTATGACAGGGAGCATAACCGAAAATGGCTTGATATCGAAGACATAAAAGATGAACCTATCATTCTCCTCCACCCCGGGCAAAAATTACGGGTACTTGTTGATGGTCTTTATTCCAAAATAGGTGTCATCCCAAATGCCATATTCACCACCTACAATCTTTATACTGCCATTAACCTTGTAAAGATAGGGTGTGGCATAACGTATACCTACACACATCCCCAGCAGTTCATCAATGTAGATGAGCTGGAACTTATATCCATTTCATCAGCAGGAGTTTACCGGCCCATCGGAATCGTTTATAATCCAAGTATTTATTTTTCAAAAGCAGCTGAGCTGACAGCCAATATGCTCATACTTGAGCTCAGTGGCCGGCAGAGTCCTTGTTATTAATTTTTTCAATATCTGTCTGGCTTGTTTTTATATTTTACAATTACCAATGCGGCTGATAAGATATACATAAAAGATAAAAGGAAATTCTAAGGAGGGGTCTTATGTCAGAGTTATACGAAGTAGTATGGCCGTCCGGTAAGCTTGCCATCAAAAGGGCAGAACTGGCGCCGCGTGTTACAGACATGAACACAGTAACTGTAGCAGAAATCAATCACAACTCTTACCGTGGTGATGAAATCTTTCCCATTCTGCGGGAAGAATTGAAACGAAGATATCCAAATATCCGCATTGTTCCTTTTGAGGAAATAGGCAATTTCAGAGACCAGCGGAATTTTGAGGGGTATGAAATGGAAAATTATCCCAGACTGTCCGAACTGCTGAAACAAAAGGGAATTGATGCCGCTATCACCGGCATCGGCGCCTGAGGAGCCTGTGCCCCCGCCGTGATGCGGGCCTCAGCCGCTATTGAACGATGCGGTATTCCCACAACATCCATTCTTATTACCGGATACATCAAACAAGGCCGTCTGGTTTCCAGAAGTCAGGGAATGAAGGACCTCACCATTTCCGAATACCCCGACACCATGATGACTGACACGTATGAAGAAATGTCCGAAAAGGTCTGCACTGCCGTATGCGATGCTGTCGTAAAAAACCTGACCCAGCTGCCCAAACCTTTACCGGACCCAACTGCCGGATTAAAGGAGCCGGAAAAACAGGATATCATTTTCAAAGGGGACTTAGAAAAGGTCCAGTCCTTCTTCCATAAAAATATGTGGACCGATGGTCTTCCAATTGTTCCTCCGACCCTGGAACGTATTGAGCGGTTCCTTGCTTTTACAAACAGGAATCCGGATGAAATCATTGCCATCTTTCCTCATGAAAAACGTGAACTCACCATATGGAACGTGGCGGTCAACGGTGTAATGGCTGGCTGCAGACCTGAATATATGCCCATTCTTGTAGCAATCGCTGACGCAATGAATGATAAGGGCGACCCCAACGACCAGTTCCATAACAGTGGGTTCCGCCCCATGGACATAGGTACCAGCCCGGGCTGGGAACCGCTGGTTATCGTAAGCGGTCCCATTGCCAAAGAACTAAACTTTAATAACGGACAGGGTATACTTAGGTTTGGACATCAGTCCAACTCCACCATTGGACGGTTTGTAAAGCTTTTATGCATCAATGTGGGCGGTTTCCGTATTCCTCCCGGAACCGGTGACAAGGGCAGTCTTGGACAGCCCACGAATGTGGCAATTGCCGAAAACGAGGAATTCGCCCATAAGATTGGATGGCCGACCCTGGCCATGGACAAGGGATTCGGGCAGGAAGAAAATGTAGTAACAGTTATGTCTTCTGCCTACATCAGCGCCCCATGCTATTCAGGGGGAGGCACCGGACTTGAGCACCTGCAGACGCTTGAAAACGAAATCGGACGTCAGTCCTTTGGTCTGTATTGTACCTGGGGACCGCAGTATGGTCACTTTGAACCGCTGCTTATCATCGCCCCTCCTGTTGCAGAAAAACTTGCTATGGACGGTTGGACAAAGGATAAAATCCGTCAGCATTTCTTTGACAATGTCTTTGTTACAGCCGGCTATATGCTCAAGCATTGGCGGGAATTTAACGGTGTTTATTTCGACTTTGCCGCACAGGTTGAAAAAGGGTACCTGCCTGCATGGTATCATGAAAGTGATGACCCCGAACGTCCAATCCATGTGTTGATGAAACCGGAGGATTTGCAAATCATGATTGGCGGTGACCCTGCACGTAATCAGAGCAAAGGAATCACCCAGTCCGGACATATCGGCGTTCCCTGTTCCAGGAGAATTGAACTTCCCGGTAACTGGAAAGAGCTGCGCAGAAAATATCGTTAGCTAATGAAAATGTAATGGGGGAATTTATGTTCTATTTTGATTCTTATGATATAATAATCGTCGGCTGCGGCCCGGCCGGCATGACGGCTGCTCTTTATGCATGCCGCTCCAACAAGCGCGTAATTGTAATAGAGAAAGAAGCATTTGGCGGGCAGATAAGTCACTCTCCAAAGGTAGAAAATTATCCTGGTACTATGGAAATGAGCGGTGCTGATTTTGCAGACAGACTTTTAGAACAGATACAGGAAAATGGCGCGGAAATAGTAATGGGAGAAGTTACCAATATCGAAGACTTCGGTGATACCAAACAGATTTATCTGAAGGACGGCACCTCCTATGAAGGAAAAACCGTCATTCTTGCAAACGGAGTAAAACACCGCATGCTGAATCTGGAACACGAAGAAGCACTGGTAGGACATGGCATCCACATGTGTGCTGTATGTGACGGTAATCTTTATTCCGGTAAAAAAGCGGTAGTAATAGGGGGCGGAAATACCGCCCTCCAGGAAGCCGTAATGCTCTCTGATTTATGCAGGGAACTGGTCATCGTACAGGACATGCCCTTCCTGACCGGCGAACAAAAACTTCAGGATATCCTTGAAAGCAAACAGAATGTTAACATCATATGTAATTCAAATGTGGACGCTTATCTCACTGACGGCGAAAAACTGACCGGATTGTCAATCAGCAACAAGGAAAGCAGCCAAACCGGTATCATAACTTGCGATGGATGTTTTCTGGCAATCGGTCTTGTTCCTCAGAATGATACATTTGCTGAACTTGTCCAGCTTGATGACCGCGGCTATTATAAGGTTGGTGAATCCTGCTGCACAGATATTCCCGGTCTTTTTATCGCAGGTGACTGCCGTCAGAAAAATGTCCGTCAGATTACCACTGCCATTAGCGATGGTGCAACTGCCGCCCTTGCCGCGTGCCGTTTTCTTGATTCCATAGAATAAATTTTTCTTTGTAGAGCTGACTGGCTGTCAGGTACTATAACCATCAATATATAGCAGAAGTAGAAAATGCATGGAAGAAATCCTGTTTTGCAGGTTTCTTCCATGATGTATTACGCAATGCCAGTTTAAGTTATCCCCATTTATCAAAATCCCGTTTTTTTCTCCTCATTACCTTGATTCCTCTTCTTTTCTGCTTGTTAATTGTTTTTATAAGACAGACTAACAGAATAATCAAGAATACAATTGTAAATATCATTATAGAAAGATACCATACGCCCATCACTACTTTAGTGATTGGTGATTCAATGCCAAAATATATACCGCATCCAGCCATTATTACCATACCTAAAAATGATAATATAAAAACAATTACAGTACATTGTTCAACAATATCCCGAGCACTAAACTTCTCAAACCAATTCGGTTCCCAATATCCTAATGCACTATGTAAACGACGGTTGTTTCTTTTTATATCGCTGTAAAAACATTCAAAAGAATTTATGGCATCCTTATAATCAAATAGTGAATCTTTATAATCCAGGAATCTTTTCTTAGTCGTATAAGTAATATATTTCTCATAAGACATTAGCCTTTTTTCTACCTTTTCAGAAAACTCCTGGTATCCCTGCTTCGTAGGTTTTATGCTGATTTTCTCACCCCAGACTAAAACCGGATAATAAAACTTATCATAGGCAATCTGCATTTTGGGAGAAGAACTCTTATGCATCAAATCATACCTGGAGACTGTATAAGTCAGAATATTTGAAAATATTAATACTATCATTTGTGTCAATATATTGTACATATACGCCTCCGCCTAACATATAACTACAAATTTGAATATATGAGAATTACATCTCTATACATCGCAATCACAATATCTATCCATAAAAAGTTCAAGCTTGATATCCCGGAACCGGAACTTATTTTTCTCTGCACATAATACCATAGCCCAGATTAAGGGGACTGACCCCTCTGCATATTTCATATTTTCTTCCGGATATCTCAACCTCATCATCTCCCGTAAAAACACAAGACTCTCCGCTTGCTTCACAATACTTGGAAACTGCTTCAACTGCTTTTGCACGTGTAGGATAACTTGCACTATCCCCGTACGGAACATCAAATGCTTTCTTAAACATTAAAATTCCCTCCCTTATACCATGAATTATTTAGTTCGTCTTATATGTCAAATACAGGGCCGTTCCTACCTGGTAGTCTCCCTCCACTTTACGATGTTCTTAAACACCACTTCCCCCTCTGTCTTCTTACCGTCCAGAATATCCGCCAGTTCCTCCATAGCCCTGACCCCTTCCTGGTAAGCAGGGGTGATAATGGCGGATATGGCGGGAGTCGTCATCCTAGTCCATCCCTTAATATACCATTAAATCCTCAATCGGTAAAGTGCGGTATTCCCATTTATGGTGTGAATAGCTGCTGCCTTGGCATAAACCGGTACCCCTTTGCACTCGTGTATTTTACCGCCCTGCCAGGCTTCCTGATTCCAGATAAGGAAATCCCCAGAATTCGTCTGGCGACAGGCTGAAGCTCATTCTTGTCACCTGTTCCTCTGTCTCCGGACGGCTGTTTCCGTACTGAAAGACCTGGGGTTTCTACCCCCCCCCCCTAATTCCCCCGTAAAGCAAGGCATGCCTTCACCGGTAAAACGCATCGGCAGCACAGGACAAAAAGTTTGTTGTGCCATAACTAAAATATGTGGCTGGTGCTTTAAACTTAATGCATCAGCCACATATTGCTTACTTATATGATGTAACTCATATAACGCCGGAATATATAAGCTATTCTTCCTTCCAGACAGGATACCTGCGTTTATCCTCCTCCGTAATGCTGCGCATTACCCTGCACGGATTTCCTACCGCAATGACATTGGACGGTATATCCTTATTCACCACGCTTCCCGCCACAATAATCGTGTTATCCCCGATGGTCACCCCCAGAAGCACGGAAACATTTGCTCCAATCCACACATTGCTGCCAACGGCAATCGGTCTTGCTATCTCCAGGCCCTTGCCGCGCTGCTTTGCGTCGATTGCGTGGCCTGCGGTTGAAAACACACAATTGGGGGCAATGAAAACATTGTCGCCGAACGTCACCTTTGCTCCGTCTAAAATCGTACAATTGTGATTGGTATAAAAATTCTCTCCGACCGAAATATTAAACCCATAATCGCAGTAAAAAGGCGCTGTAACAACCAGGTTTCCCTTTCTTTCACTATTTCCTCATCGAAATTTGCATCATATAAATATCCGTTCTGCGCCTTTTCCCACTCTGTCATGTTGGTTTCCTCCCGGTTCCTGTTATTTATGGGTAACATTGTACCATATTTTTGGAAAATATTACAAGACATTACTGTTTTGTTCCTTTGTTTATGACTTTGCTTCCATAATCCGGCCTGCATCCTCTCCCGGTCCCAGCTGCATGACCTCTGTTTCCGGCGCCATACCAGCTGCCCCTGTTCCCTGCTCCGGCGTTGGTATGGAATCTGGTGGGAACACTTCTACCGGTACAGATTCTGCCGCCTGTGTCTGACCTCCCCCATTCCCCGGCGCCGCAGACGAAGCCTCTGGCGGAGCCGCTGCAGGAAAGGTTTCTGCGGGAATGGCTGCTGAAGGGGCAGTCTCTGCAGGGGCAGCTGCAGATGGCGCAGTTTCCGCAGGGGCAGCTGCAGATGGCGCAGTTTCTGCGGGGTCAGCTGCAGATGGCACAGTCTCTGCGGGACCAGTTTCCCCAGGCCAGGCTGTACCTGTCTCCTTTTCTTTTCCATTTGATATTCCTGCCTTGCCGGAGGCATCCTTCGTAGTCTTATCAGTTTCGGTCCCTTCCAGATGGTAGCAGAGAACCGGCGTTCCTTTCTCTATATTATCAAAAATAGTCTTTGCAACTGCCGGGGGCAGATTCACACAGCCATGGGAACCGTTCTTTTTATATATGGTCCCTCCAAAACTGGTGCGCCAGTATCCGTCATGCATTCCGATATTCCCATTAAACGGCATCCAATAAGTAACCGGGGTTTTGTAGTTGGCGCCCTTTAACGTAGCGTCCTTCTGCTTATAAGTCAGTTCATAGGCTCCTGCCGGGGTACTCCATCCCTTCGCCTTGTTGCCGGATACAAAATCCGACTCAACCAGCAGTTTCCCGTCCTTGAAGTAAAATAAATGCTGCGCCGTCAGATTCATCTCCACATACGTATCGCCGTAATCAGGACCGTCATGGCTGGCTGCGGTCTGAAGATAAGCAGGCTCACGTTCCTGGCTCTGGCCGGATTCAATCATCCGTATCAGATTATCCGTCTCTGTTTTTTGGTCCATGAGCCAGCCGTAATGTCCCTGGGTAATTTTCACAGTGGGACCGTAAGAGGTCTTCAGCTCCTTTGTACAGTAAGCAGTATTATACTTTTTTGCAAGCCCTTTCACATATGCCGCCACCTTAGTCCGGTCAATCGTAACTGCCCCGGTCCCATCTTCAGCCAGCCAGCTGCAAATCATACCGCCGTCCACCACCTCTGTCCGGCTGCCAAAACAATACGTTACCCTCACCTTTGCATACTTCTCCCGCTTTGCCTTCTGTTCCAGAAGCCTCTTATTCTCCTGCAAAGTCACCTCCGGGTCTTGGGCATAGCTCTCAAGTCCTGTGCGTATATCCTTCCTGACTTCCTCCGCCGCCATCCCGGCCCCCGGGATTTTGCCTGCCGCTGTATCCAACCGGGACACAGCCATGTATTTCAAACTGACGGCGGAACATCCGGCAGACAGCATAGTCAGCATTACCAGTACACCTGCTGCCCATCTTTTCTGTCTCCTTTTTCGAAGCGCCCTTCTCCTGCTTTTCCCTCTTGCATCCATCCAGATAACACCATTCCTTCACTTATCTATCTAATTTATCACGCCATGTTTTCCATGCATTGGTTTCTGCCTGTATTATAGCAATCCCCTCATTGTACGGAAAGCGGAGAATTGTATGGCCTACATATTTCCTGTGCAGCTGACTCCTTAACTTGTGCCCTCCCCGCCGGGCGGCACAGCCAGCTGCATTGTAATATGCCCCGCGAATGCCTGTAATAAAAATATGCATGAACCGGCTTAGGAACATATCCCGGCTTGATTTGCCGGCAGGCAGAAAAGGCTGGTAAAAGTAAGTGCTTTCACACCTCTTTTACCAGCCTTTTTATACAATGGCATTGGAGACAGTTCCATCCTTTACCCCTACTCCTGCAATTTTTATCTTAGCCCTTTCCTGTCCGGTCCGATTTTAATATGGCATATTCCAATTCATCCTCCCACATAATACTGCCATGCTTCACATATCTGCAGCTCTGCATAAAATGCGCTTCCCTGCGCATACCGCATTGTTCCAATACGCTCCATGAACCAATATTATCAGGATGACACAAGGCGCAGACTCTGTGCACACTCAGCACATCAAAGCAATAATCCATCAATGCGTGTGTCATCTCAGTTGCATAACCTCTGCCCCAGTTCTTTTTCAACAGAAGCCAGCCAATCATTGCAATTATCCCCCGGCTCCATGTTGATTTCAAACGGAATTGAAGGTATGCCATCCGGACCCGGTATGTCATTTTCAAAAGCCCAGCCTTTTAACTTAACAGGTTTCAGCAGTATAAATTCCGCATCCCTTCCGCCCATAGCCATGCCTTCATCAAAAGCGCCCGGGAACTTGCCACAATAGACCTGCCGCAGTTTTTTATTGCCGTCTGACATGGTGGCTCCTAAACATTCTGCTTTGGCTTCTGCAAAAAAATCCCCGGCAGCAATGCAGCAATTGGGATTGTCCTTAAGCTGCTGGTATTTCCGGGAATTTGGGTCGGTAAAAATCAGAATATTTCCCTCATAATATACAGGACTGACTGTCCGCATTGAAACATTTTGATTGGACGCAGTGGCAAGCGTAACCCCCATATTCTTCTTAATTATATCATAAAACTGCGATACTTTATCCATTATCATTCCTCCTTCATCACTCCTCCCCAGCGGCCGTTCTTCCATGTCCCGAACAAACTATCAGCGGTTATCCATAGCGATTCGCATGGCCTCCCCCGGCGTCACTCCGTGGAAACGCTTGAATTCATTGAGCAAATGGGCCTGGTCCGCATATCCGTAGCGGTATACAGCCTCCTGCACGGAAAACGCCCTGCTGCCTGCCATATCCCTCCATACATTCTGATACCGCACCAGGCAGGACATACGTTTGGCGGACATACCAATCCGTTCATTGAACAGGCGTTCCAACTGCCGCTGGCTCACGCAGCTATATTCGCAAATGTCCCTCAAATGTGAACGTCCTGCCTGCCCGATGATGAGACCAATTGCATTGTATAATTCAGGGCTGTACCGGCCCTTATCCAGCTTTTCAAACAGATATCCCTCCATCCAGGCCATCCGTTCCTCCGCAGATTCCATATAAAAAAGCGGCTCCCAGCTCCGGCCAATGCCTGCATCTATCAGCTCCATATCCCATACCCGATTATATATCTCTTTCATATCCACATGGAAGAATAAATGAAATGCCCAAAAATGAAAACGTATGGCGAAGCTGGTCACATCCTCCATACGTTCCTGATTTACCACAACAGGCTGGTCGTAAAGACCGCACACCCGCCCGGTAATCTTATGTCTGGTATGATTTATCTCTATGATGATATCCGTGCAGGTATCAGGAATAACTAATACCTGCCTTTCCCCGCATTTCTCCTTACGTATCTCCGACTCCCAAAAACAGGCAATGTATGGTCTCAACGCCTCGCACGGCTGATACTCCGTGTAGATGGAATCTGAAAGGTACGGTCGGGAGGTCAGGGGATGGTAATACCTGTGGAATTTAAGCATGGTATCCTCCCCTCTCCAATGATTCTAAAATTCCGCTTACAGCGCCACGGCTTCAGCCTTTTTCCTTCACCGCAACCCAGACCTCAATGTGCCCGTCCTTCCCATAAAATTCAATATCCGGCGCACCTGATTTCATCCTGCCGGTGATGTAGCCTTTATTTAACGGTCTGTATTTTGATTTGGGCAACCATTTTGTGATTGCCTGAACCTCCGTTTTTCCTATGGTTTCCTTTGTACAGGGAAATACTGCCCATGTCATGGCGGGTACAGTGTATATCTTCAAATCCCCTTGTGCATCGCAGTCACATAAAATCCCAATCATATACTCAAACCTTCGTGCGTCTGTCTGGTCCGTATTGTAAATGCAGATGCCGAACAATCCCCGGGCTTCCCGGTTCGCCGCTTCCAGCAGCGGTTTTTCAAGATTGCCGGTCTTAAACTTAGTCCAGAATGACGGAATTGCTTTTTTTCCCTCCCCCCTCTTGTTTGTTGTCTGTATTGAGTAGCCGGCTATGCGAAAGCTCTCCTTGTTTTCAATGCGAAATGGCATGTCCATTTTTGTCCTCCTGCTCATTATGCTTTACAGATAAATGGTATTATTATAAACCCAGAGTACCATTTTGTATTGAAAAAAAACGACGCCCGCCGGATGCTGTTTATTTCCGCATTACCAATGGTTATAACTTAATACCTCGTCCAAATTTTTTCTTATCTTTCTGCGGGGCCCGCTTTGTTTGGCCGGATATCCTACGGTAATAATTAAACGTACTGCCCTTTCTTTTGGAATCCCAAATGCCTTATGCAGTTTTTCCTGATTCATTGTGCCGATAATGCATGTTCCTAATCCCAGCGATGTGGCTTCATAACACACGCCCATTGCTGCCATTCCGATATCCATCTGCGCGAAATGCTGAGAACCATAATGTTCTGCAACTCCAGGTTTCAAATGTCCTTCTTCCTCGCAAATCATAATAAATGCAGGCACATTTTCTCCCCACGGGCAACCGGTCAGGCCATTATCGTCAAAGGCTTCCACTACCTTTGCATGCGCCTCCGGCTCATCCACAACAATAAAATGCCAGGGCTGCGAATTACAGCCGCTTGGAGCCATTCGTGCAACATCAACCAAATGGGTTAATGTCTCCCTTGAAACCTTTTTGTCGCTGTAAATCCTGCAGCTTTCTCTCGCCAACTGTAAATCCTCAAATTTCATATCCTTTTCTCCTTTAACATTTTATTGTATTTATCTGTATTTTTTGTTGGGCAGCAATGAATGGAACATGCTTTATGTATTAAAACCCTTTATAAAATTCAGGCTTCCGTTCTCTGTATATAATTATATTATGATTCTGTACAAACCTCAACTCATATACCAAGATAAAACCTGTAAATTGCATTGCCGTCCAATCTTTATGGTTATCATTCTGCCAGTCAACAAATTTTCCATATTGGTTTTGAGAAAATTACAGCGGGCGTTGTAATATGAATATTCTCCTTCAGGAGGACTACAACTTTTTGCACAGAGCCCTTAACGCATCCGTGACTCCCTCCTCAAAGGTGGGATGCGGGCGCATAACTGTCAGCAGCGCCTCTGCGGTCATACCATTTGCTATGGCCGATGTCAGCTCTGAAATCATGTCCGTGGCATGTTCACACATAAGATGGGCGCCCAATATCCTGTGATTTTCCCTGTCTGCCACAATTTTCATGAAGGAGCGGGGCGCCTCACGAATCACGGTCCGGCTGTTGGAAAACATAACATATTTACCGTTGACAGCCCATATTCCCCGGGCTTTTGCTTCTTCCTCCGTCAGCCCTGCACTGGCTATCTCCGGCTGGCAGTAGACACACCCCGGAACCGTCTTAAGGTCTGTGGAGGGTACCAGGCCGGCCATCATCTCCACGCAGGCACGTCCCTGGGCAGAAGCCACATGAGCCAGCTGTATCCGGGAGGATACATCCCCTATGGCATAAACTCCGGGCATACTCGTCTCAAACCTGCTGTCCACTTTGATTCTGCGGCGTTCCATATCCAGCTCTATCCCTTTACCGAGAACCCCCTCCAGGTTAGGAATACGCCCGATTGCGCAGAGTACCCTTTCTCCCTGTACTACACCGGTCCCGCCGCTCCGGTCATACTCCACACTCATAAGCCCCCTTTCTTTTGTAATGCGTGTCACCATGGATTGGGTCAATACATCCACGCCCTGCTTTTTCAGAATGGCAGACAGGTTTTGTCCCAGTTCCTTGTCCATGTTGGGCAAAAGCCGGCCCATTCCCTCCAGGATGGTAACCTTGGTGCCAAGGCGGCTGTAAAATGTGGCCAGTTCCACTCCGATGATGCCTCCCCCCATGATTACAAGGGACTCGTACAGCTCACCTGTCCCCTTAAGAATATCATCTGAGGTCATCACACCATCCAAATCAAGACCTGGAATAGGAGGCCTTGCCGGTACACTGCCGCTGGCAATGAGAACAGCATCTCCCGTGACAATGCTTTCACCTTCTCCTGTTGTCACAGACACACTGTGTTCTGCGCAGATTGTTCCTGTGCCTTCTATAATAACTATCCCCTTGCTCTCCAGCAAACTTTCAAGGCCATCTCTAAGACTCTTCCCCACCTCATCCTTTCTGCTGAAAACAGCCCTCATATCCGGTTCTGATTCCTGTATGCGAATCCCATACCTGGATGCATATCTGGCTGATTGAAGCAATTCTGCTGTATGTAAAAGGGTTTTCGTCGGTACACAGCCACGGTTTAAGCAGGTTCCTCCTATCTCAGCCTTCTCGATGACAGCTGTCTTCATTCCCAGTTCCGCTGCCCGGATGGCGGCTTCATAGCCGCCGGGCCCCGCGCCGATTATAAGCAGTTGATAATCATTCATCACAATCCTCCTTGTATAGTTAGAGCGCAGTAATAATGCCTACTGCGCTCCTTGCTTGTCATTTTATTTGTTTCATTTCAATTTCAGGAAACCAATGATTTTATCTTCCATTCAGATACATCTCATACTGGGCGGCATTCATAAGCCGCTCCACCTGATGTTCATAATCCCTGCAGTCAATCTCCAGAATCCAGCCTCCCACATATGGGTCCTCATTCAGCAATTCCGGATTGTCAACTGCTTCACTGTTTACTGACATTACCTTTCCGCTTAAGGGCGAAACCATCTCAGAAACCGCCTTTAGAGATTCCACCTCACCCAGTGATTCGTTTTGCACCACTTCACTTTCAGCATCAGGCAGATTCAGATACTCAATCTTCTTAAGCTTTTTCTGGGCATAGTCCGTAATCCCAAACCGTATGCATCCATCCTCTTTCCGGCACACCCAGGTATCTCCCTTTGTGTAGTAATACCCCTCCGGTATGACTAGGCTCTCCACCGGCATCAGCACCCCTTTCCGTCAATGGGAATATCTCCTTCCGGAGGAACAATACACAGTACGCTGCATTTCTCCTTGTCGGATTTATTGCGGAACAGGTGTTCCGAACCGCCCGGAACAAACATCCAGTCACCGGCCTTCATGTCAAAAGTCTCGTCATCAATGACATTGACACACTGGCCGTCTATACATACCACCCAATGAGGCCACGGATGATGGTGGGTATCAGCCTCACCGCCGCTGGGGTCCAGAATCCAGCAGCGCATCACATAATCCGGCCAGAAATGAGTTGGGCCGAATACGACTTTCTTTGTGGCACCCGGAAAAAAGACACCTGGTGCATCCGGTAAATCAACGATTGAGCCATGTAAAGGTTTGTTTGTCATGATAATTTCCTCCATTATTTTCATTCTTTTTTATATTATTTTTCTATGGTAACGCAGGGCTCGTCAAATTCCACGCCCTTGGATACGGAATCCTCCACAGGACACCGCAGAACTGCAAGGTCAATGACCTGCTGAAACATCTCAGGGGCCACATCCGTCTTTACGGTAATGTGGGGACGTATCCTGTTAAAGCCAGGGCGCACCCGGGCGCTTCCCTTCATTCCGGCGGAATTCAGGTCTCCCTCCACATCCACCCGAATATCCTCCACATTTACTCCCATGGCCTCAGCATATATGCTGATTGTCAGGGTGAGGCAGGCGGCAATACTTCCCAGCAGCATCTCCACCGGGTTCATGCCAGTATCCGTTCCCCCTTTTTCAATCGGTTCGTCAATGGTAATCGTATGGTTCCGGGCAGTAACCTTGACAAATTCGTCCCTGCCCTTTCGGGCTGACGCTCTATGTGTAACATCCGGCATATCTTCATCTCCATTCATATGTTTTCGATTTTTAATGATGTTTTATCACGTGTATCCCTGAAGGGACATTTATCTTACTTGATGTTCAGTATAGATGGCAGAAAAGTAGTAATCTGGGGCAGATAGGTCAAAAGAACCAGCACCACCAGGCTTGCCGCCACAAACCGCAGTGTCTGCACGGAAATACTCTTCAGTGTTACGCCTGAGGCATTGCAGGCCACATATAAATCCAGCCCTACAGGCGGCGTAGCCATACCGATTGCCAGGTTTACCGTGGCAACAACACCAAACACCACCGGGTCATAGCCGATAAACTTGACAATAGGGAGCAGGATGGGAATAAAAATGTACATACAGGAGCCGCTGTCCAGAAAACAGCCTGCAAACAACAGGATAATGTTCATTAAAAGCAGAAGCAGGATTTTATTGGCTGTCATGGAAATAATGGCGCCCGACAGCATCTGCGGAACACCGTTGGTGGTCAGAACATAGGCAAATACGCTCGCCGTTGCAATGATAAACATGACCACTGCGGTTGACACAGCTGCTTCCACAAATATATTCCAAAGATCTTTAAGCTTAATCTGTTTATAGATAAAGATACCCACAAAAAGTCCGTACACGGCAGCGACTCCTGCTGATTCTGTAGCTGTGAATACGCCGGAGTATATGCCGCCCAGGATGATAACCGGAGTAACAATACCCCAGACAGCATCCTTAAAGGCCGCCATGCGTTCCTCACGGCCTGCCATTGGAAGACGGGTCAGTCTCTGCCTCTTCTTTTCCTGACGTTTCAGGGATATGAGGGCTGCCGCTATAAGGCCGCCGCCAAAGAGGATACCGGGAATAATACCTGCCAGGAACAGTTTTCCGATGGAAACCTCGGCAATGACACCGTATATAACAAACACCACGCTGGGCGGAATGATGATTCCTACGTTCCCGCCATTGGCAATAAGAGCCGCCGACCATTCCCGGTCATATCCCGCATCTACCATGGCCGGTAAAAGGATGGGGGCCAGAGCCGCTACGGTAGCCGGACCAGAACCGGATATGGCCGCAAAGAAACAGCACACAATAACTGTAACAATAGCCAGTCCGCCAAATATATGGCCTACCATGACCTTGGCAAACTCAACCAGCCGTCTTGATATACCAGCCTTTTCCATGATGACGCCTGTAAGAATGAAAAACGGAATCGCAAGCAGACTGAATTTGGCAGTGCCGCTGTACATGGTACTTGCAAATGTAGTCAGGTTAAACCCGTCCTTCATCAAGGAAAATATAGATGAGATACCCAGACAGTAGGCAATGGGCATGCCGGTAAAAACCAGCGCAAAAAACACTGCAAAAAGTATCATATCAGTTTCCTTTCTTCCCGCAATAATCCCTCAGATGACTCCTCATATCCAGAAAATAAACCTCCGCAGTCCGGAACAGAATGAAAATACCGCCTATGGGGATGCATGCGCCTGCATAAGCCGTGGGAATGCGCAGAGCTGCTGTCATGGAGTTGAATTTCATCTGATTCTGACAGACAAGAATTCCGTACTTTATCATAAGTACCACAAAGATAACCGTACATATGGTTATGAATGTATCAAATATCATCCGCCAAACCGGCGTAAGCTTGTCAAGAATCAAAGTAAATCCCAGATGCTGGCGCCGCTTTACCGCTACCGCCGCCCCGAAAAATGTTATGTATACAAACATCATGACACACAATTCTTCTGTGAATGCCCAGGAGGAACGCAGGATATAACGTGATACCACATTTCCAAAGTTGATAATCAGCATGAGGGCAAAGCCAGGCACCAGAATGATTTCTTCGATATGGTCAAGTATCTTACTCATAGCGTTTGCTCCTTTTATTTCTCATAACCAAATGCAGTCATGATATCAGCGCCGATTGCATCATACCACTGGTCATAAACACCGGCAGCCGCGTCCCTGAATACCCCAATCTCTTCGTCACTGAGATAGGTCACCGTCATAGTCTCCCCCATTCTGGTCAGAATTTCCTGTTCACCTGCCCGTGATATCTCCCTCTGGAAATCCATGGCCTGTTTCGCACAATCTCTTACCAGCTTTTGGTCATCCTCACTTAACCCGCTCATAAACTGGGGACTTGCAACAAAAGCCACCGCGTCATACACGCCGTTCCAGCAGGTAATATAGGACTGCACTTCGTTTAAATTGTAGGACATGAAGGTGTCAACCGCATTTTCCTGTCCGTCAACCACGCCCTGCTGTAAAGATGTAAACACCTCGCTCATGTTGATGGCGGTCGGATTGGCCCCCAAAGCATTATACAGGTCAAAGAACATAGGGCATGTACTGAGGACGCGGAATTTAAGCCCCTTCATATCCTCCGGTGACTTTATCTCCCGTTTATTATTACTAATCTGGCGGAAACCGGCTTCACCAAATGACAGGGAAACCATACCATTGTCCCCAATCACATTATCCAGAATTTTCCGGCTCTCAGCATTTTCATCAAAAATAAGGGCATCCGCGACCTCCTGGGACGGAATCAGAAACGGCATGTTTACTACCGCCAGCCTGTCATCCAGGAAGGATAAGATTGTCATTCCAAAAAGGGCTGCTTCGATATCGCCATTCTGGACCATCTCAACTGCTGTCTGCTGGTTGCCGGAGGCCAACTGGTTGCTGGGATAAACCGCCACTTCTATCCGCCCTCCGGAGGCCTCTTCCACCAGTTCCTTAAACTTTAGCGCCCCCTCCTGGACAGAACTGTTCTCACCCCAGCTGGTATTCAGCTTAATCTTTACTTTGCCGCCGCCTGAAGACGTTTCAGATGTCTTGTTTTCAGCACTAGAATCAGCCGGCATCTTAGCAGTTGTGGACGTTCCGCCGGAACCGCCACATGCGCTAAGCCCTGCGCACATGCTTACAGCCGCCATTATTGATATGGCGCTTTTCCACATTTTTTCATAGCATTTTGCTCCTTTTTAGTTGTTTTTATACACCTTTTCATTGTTATATGACTATTGCTGCAGCAACTTGACATTTTCATTTGATACATGTATTATACCATTGTGAAATATTCATAAGCAATTCGAATAAATCCACCATTTATTCCATAACAGAATAAATCATCCGGCGTCTTATAAATTATCCCCAATGGAATAAATACCAACATGGAGGGTCTATGGAAATCAAGTATCTTTCCGAATTTGTTACTCTGGCTAAAACCAAAAACTATATGGAAGCAGCGGACATCCTTTACATTTCCCAATCATCCCTGTCAAAGCACATCCAGTCCATAGAACGGGAATTGGGAGTCATTCTTTTTGACCGCTCCACACGACGTGTAAAGCTCAGTGCTGACGGCAATCTCCTCCTTCATTATGCAGAACAAATTACACTGCTGATGAACGACTACAACCGTGCAGCCGCAGCTGTTTCCATCAAAAAACGCAATTCTGTCTCCATTGCCTCTACCTCCCAGATGGTCTACTACGGGATTACCGATGCACTGGCCCATTATAAGGGTCAGAACCTGGACTGCACCTTAAATGTTATTGTGGAATCCCACAGCAATCTTAAGAAGCTGTTATATGACTGTGTTGCCGACTTTGTCTGGATTGGTGAAACATCGGATGAATTCAAGGAAAGTGAATTTTCCCGTCTATTATATGAGAGAGATTCACTGACCGCCGTCCTTCCGTCCTCCCATCCTTTCGGCAGCCTTTCAAGCATCCCGGTGGAAAAGTTGCAGAACGAGACTATCATCATACAGGACAACAGCTCTGTAGAGCAAAAGCTCTTTGTGGGCTTGTGCCAAAAATGTCTTTTTACGCCTCAGCTTACCTCTCTGCCAATCAGCGCTGTCATAGACTTTGTCAAACAGGGGCTGGGAATTGCCGTCATGCTTAAAAGCGTTGCACGGCGGATTCAGTCCCCTGATATCTGTCTGGCAGATATTGATACCTCCCCTATCATCAGCGTAAACCTGATGTATTTAAAAAAGAGAAACCTGCCCCCGGCCGCCAGGCATTTCCTGGAGTTTTTTGAAAACTGGCTTCAGAACGGAAATGACTAAAAGGGCTGTCCAAATGTCGTTTTGCGGCCAAAAATTGCCGTTTGAAGCCACCCTCTTGTAAACTGCCCGTTTTTCCGCTATGGTAAAGGAGTAAGTATCCAATCAGAACAGAAAGGCCGGGACCGATGTCCGGCGTTTTTAAGGAAAGAGGAACAGGCCCTTCACCGTATCGCAGAAAGGGCCAGGGCAGAAAACACATGAGTTCCAAACGAAAAAAGGGGGTACATAATTTGAGAAAGCTGACAAAATCAGGGGTTGTATTAATGACCGCCGCAGCGTTGGTTATGGGGGCATCCACAATCTCCCTGGCGTCTACAGGCTGGGCTGAGGAAGAGGGAATCTGGGTGTACTACAACAGCGACGGCACAAGGGCGTCAAACCAGTGGAAGAAATACGGTGATAACTGGTTCTATCTTGACAGTGACGGCCAGATGGCAGCGGACCGGTTAATCCAGGATGGCGATAACTATTATTATGTAGATGCCAATGGTCTTATGGCTGTTAATCAGTGGGTGGCAATTGACAACGAGGATGCCGGTACCGATGACGAGCCGGACCATTACTGGTATTATTTCCAATCTAACGGAAAGGCTCTTACCAACGGAAACAATGATAAAGTCGCCATTAAAACAGTCAATGGCAGGAAGTATGCCTTTGATGAAGAAGGCCGGATGTTTTTCGGCTGGGTCAATGCAGAAAGCGCAGAACGTATAGACAACAGCGGCGGCGAGGGCTTCAAGGATGGAGATTACTACTTCGGCGGGGCTGATGACGGTGTTATGACTGTCGGCTGGCTGCAGATGGATGTTACTTACAGCGAAGCAACAGAGGATGATTATAAGTACACGGCGGCGGCTTTTAATGATGATGAAAACCAGACACGCTGGTTCTATTTCAAAAGCAACGGCAAGAAGGTGTACTCGGATAACGATGAGCGTACCAGGGAGAAAACAATCAACGGCAGAAAGTACGCCTTTGATGCGAACGGCGCCATGGTGGCGGAGTGGTCCCTGGATGAAGGCGATTTGGGCACTCATGTTGCCTCCTATCAATCTCTTTTGGATAATCCAATTTCAAAGGTAAGCGACAGTGATGTGATTACGGGCAGGGCGGCTGATTACAAATATTCAAAGTCATGGAAGTATTTCAACAGCGTTGAGGATGGCGCCAGGACAAGCAGAGGATGGTTCAAGGTTGTTCCGGCTGAATATCTCAACGAAGATAAATACGATGAGGACGAAGATTCCTGGTATTATGCAGATGGCCGCGGCAACATCTGTGCCGGTGAGTTTAAGACTGTTAAGGGACAAACCTACGCCTTCAGGGATGACGGACGTATGATTCATGGTCTTCATTTCATTGGGAGGAATAACTTCGCAATTATTGATAATGAAACCGGCTTCTATGAGATTTATGACGGGTTGAATGTAATGGATGAGGACAATCCTGATTATCCCTTCGATGGAGTGGACGCTTTTCTTGACAGTTCCGTCTGGTGTGAAAAGAACCTTTATTACGCCTATTACTTCGGCGGAAGCGACGACGGAGCTTTAAGAACCGGAAAAACCACGGTGGATATTGATGGCGAACCTTACGTTTTTTACTTTACGGAGGCCGGCAAGTATAAGGGCACAGGTCTAAGCGGAAAGAAGGACGGCAGACTTTATATGTCGGGGATGCTTTTAAAGGCAGATTCCGATGACAAGTATCAGATTATAAAAGAAGAAACCGTATACAATAGAAATGGGTTTAATCCTGCTGAAATAGTACAGTGGTATACACTTTATTATAAAGTCGGTACAGAGGACTTTATTCAAGATTATTTAACAGCACAGAGTGTAGACGACAAGACCGGGAGCACTGCCTTCGGGAGTGTGGTTTCCAAGAAGAATAAAGACCTGTCGGAAGCTTATACTCTTCCTGATAATCAGGATACTGCAAATATGGATACCAGAGATACCGCGGGCATAGGTTCTGTTTTTAAGTTCTATCTGGTTAATGCTTCTGGTAAGATTGTGGATTCAAATACAACAAGCAGGGACGGTGACGGTTTCCGCATTGTAACATCGAAATCCAAGGGTATTGTGGGTATTTACGTTGACGATTAAGTTTCATGTAACACATGATACAGGAATTGGGTAAAGGGCGTGTTTCCATTTTACAGTTTCAAAAAAGAACCTCTATCAGCCGCAGCTTGATAGGGGTTCTTTGGCAGTCTGGGTCCGTATACCTTTAATGCACCGTTACTTTTCCCTTCATCCCTTTTCCTGATTGAAACTACTTAAAGTACTTCCTGCAGTCATATATTTTCCATAAGGCAAATACCACCAGCATTACGCTTCCTGTCAAAAAGCCTGCGTTGATTACCCACAACGGATATTTTACAACGGCTGTTTTCTCACCTGTGGACAGCTGCATCAAAATAATATTAAGCCCCCAGTTGGTTGTAAGTATTCCGAACACAAGCCCAAGGGTATATTGAAGGATTTTTAAACCGCCATATGCCCTTCTGTTATGTGATACCTTTTCCTGAACAAGGTCCAGACCAATTAACTCATCTCCCATAAATGCCAGGCTGGAACAAACAAATATAGACCATACAAACAGCATCTTCAGCGTTTCATCTGTCCATGGCGCCGGTGTCTTCAAAACATTGCGGGCAAAGACAGCATATGTCTCAATTAAAATCATTAGAATCCCCATATAACCGAATATGCTCCTTACCCCTGCATCCAGCTTTGAAACCAAATTTCTCATCTCTATTCCTCCTAGGGTTGTTCAGTTACCGCAATTACCCTTATCTGGGAGCCATCCGCCTTTTTTGTGTTAAGCGGAAGCGCAATCAATTGACAGGTTGGCTGTCCTACCTCCCACAAATTAGTAAGATATTCAATCATTAATATCTCTCCCTCTTTAAGGACGTAATCATGCACCGGCTGTACAATGGGGTCTTCCGGCTTTGCGGTTCGTATGTTGCGTATTTCATAATCCTGAGGAAAGTCAAATCCAACTACTTTAGGCTTATAGTCCCGAATCCATTTTCCTCCGTCCGCGCTGACCCAGCAGGAATTATCCCAAAATTCCACGGATTCCCACGATACCCTTCGTCCTCTGTCTGAGCGAAGTAAAATCGTATCATAGTGTTTATCCTTAAAGGGTTCATTTGCCTGTTCCAGCATCCGGGCAGTAATGGCCTCGTTGTCACCCACATAGGATAAATCCAGAATCAGGCAATCTGAGACACACCAATCGCTGATTGGATATGCATCCAGATTCTTGCCATTGGGGTCGTGATGGACAGGCGCATCAATGTGGGTAAACCAATGTGACTGAAGATTATATTTGGTTGTCTGCCAACGGTCTTTATTGGCATGGGATGAAGCTAAGTCAAACCTGATTCCATACCTCCAATGTTCAACAATAGGAAGGGTAAGGTCCGTTATTCTCTTCATGTTTGCCGTTCCTCCTTTAATTTTTCCGGATGATATCAAGCAGCTCTGTTCCGTTTTCATCTGTGAATACCGTCCAGACAGTCACTGCAATTTCCTTAAATGCTTCCTTATCAGGATTTTCCACAATCTCACACCCGTTATCCAGCAGCACCTGTTTTGCCTCTATTGTCTTTTCCTCATTTGCCTTCCTCTGCGCCTCTTTACCGGCATTAGCCGCATCCATCACAACCTGTTTCTGCTGCTCACTCAGCTTATCCCATGTTTTCTGGCTGATACCCATCATAAACGGCGTATAAACGTGGTCTGTCAGCGTTATATACGGCTGAACCTCGTAAAACTTCCTGGATACAATTTCGTGAAGCGGATTCTCTTCTGCACTGACAGTCCCCTGCTGCAATGCTGTATACAGCTCAGATGCATCAATGGTTGTGGGCAGGGCTCCCAATGCCTTCCATGTCTCTACCTGTACAGTTGCAGGCAATGTCCTCATCTTAATGCCATTTAAATCAGCTGGTGTTGTAACCGGCCTTACATTATTGCTGAGTTCACGGAAACCATTCTCCCAGAAGGCCAATCCCACAATTCCCTTTTCAGCAAACGTTTCAAATATCTTTTCAGATGCCTCTCCATCCACAGCTGCTCTGGCTTCTTCCAGATTATCAAATAAGAATGGAAGCTGGAACACCTCCACCTCCGGAACCAGTCCCGAAAAATAGGCTGTGCCGGACACGCCAATATCAATTGTTCCCTGCTGAAGCCCCTGCACCATGGACGTAGCATCGCCTAAAGCTGTATCGTAATAATCGGTCGCCTTGAGGGTTCCTCCCCCATTTTCATTGATATAATCGACCATGGCTTTTAATCCGGTGCCGGTAGGTGTGTTCTCTGCTATAGAACCCGCGAATACACTGAGCTCAATTGATGTTTCCGTTCCTCCGTTTTCAGCAGAAGCCGGTTTGTTAGTTCCGCCGCAGCCCCCCATAGTAAATACAGCTGCCGCCAACAACATATACAATCCAGTCTTTCTCATAATAAAATCCTCCTTATATTTTATTTCATTAACGCCGGCAGTGATGTTGAAATGCCAGGTATCAATACAATGGCTATGGTCCCCACGATAATCGAGGCAATGAGTACCGGTAAATGTGGTATGATTTTGTGAATGGGCTGTCCGCCTACCGAGGACGCAACAAACAGGTTAATCCCCACAGGAGGCGTCACCAGTCCAATACATAAAGTAACCACCATAACCACCCCGAAATGAATCAAAGAAATTCCGTACTGGGTTGCTGTAGGAATCAATATAGGTGCAAAAATCAGCAATGCCGGTACCGCATCTATGAAACAGCCTGCCACAATCAGAATTAAAACAACAGCAAACATAAACATGGTCGGACTTGATATTACAGAGGTAAACCCTTCCGCTACCATCTGGGGAATTCCTGCTCTTGTCAGAACCCATCCAAATGCCTGGGTAGCTGCTACAATCAGCATAATACCGGCTGCTGTCCTGACTGATTTGAATACCACCGAACCTAACGTTTTATAATCAAGCTCCCTGTAAACAAACAGCCCGATAATCAGACAGTAAAAGCAGGCAACGGCAGAAGCTTCCGTGGGGGTAAACAATCCGGAGTATATCCCCCCTAAAATAATGATTGGCGCAAGTATGGCCCAGGTGGCATCCAAAAAAGATTTTGCTGCACGCTTCAAACTAAAATGCCCTACTCCCTTGTAACCTTTTTTGATGCATTGCCACACCACTACCGCTATGACAATTACTCCAAGAAAGAGTCCCGGCACAAGTCCCGCCAGCAGCATATCCCCTACTGACTCCCCGGAAGCAACTCCGTATAAAACCATAAGTATACTTGGCGGAATGAGAGGGCCGAATATTCCTCCCACGGCCTGGACTGCACTGGCATAGCCGCCGTCATACCCTTCCTCCTGCATGGACGGAATCATGATTCCGCCTACAGCCGCGGTGGTTGCTGCTCCCGCACCTGTCATGGCGGCAAAAATCATACTGGCCACAACCGTAACAATAGCCAGCCCTCCAGGCAAATGGCCGACTATTGTTCTGGCAAAATTTACAATCCGTTTTGAAATACCGCCGGATTCCATGAGCCCGCCTGCAATTACAAAAAACGGTATGGCCATCAGTGTAAATGAATCCACCCCTTTGAGCATCTGCTGCCCTATGATTATCATAGGTACGTCCATAAAAAGTGCCATATAAAGCACCGCAGACAGACACAGCGAATATGCAATCGGAACTCCCAGAAACAGTAATAAAAAAAATACTCCCATCAAAACTGCAATATTCAAGAATCTCTCCTCCTGTCTTATATTTATATCTTTCTTATATATTTTGAAGCAAAAAACACGCCAATCTATATACTATTTCCAGGCTTATTTAATAATTTATATTTTTGGTTTTAACAAAAACATATGACGCTTCCTGTTTGAGGCAAATATTCTTTTCATTTTGTATTATTTTGTTATATATGTGTTTTAAAATGTTTCTTCTTTATTTCAGTTGCGTCCCAACAGCCATTAACGACATGCACCGCCAGGCGCAACTCAAAAAAGATGCCCATTTCAATAAAATGAGCATCTTTTTTTGATTTGTTAATTTTTCTTCAAATGTAGTACTATTTTGTTGCTTATGTTGTTTTTTACAACGCATCATCACTGCAACCCATACTTTTTCATTTTTCGCCATAAGGTTGAACGGTCAACTCCCATGGCCCTTGCTGTCTCACTCCTATTATATCCGTGTTCACCCAGAAGACGCTGTATGTATCGTTTCTCCTGCTCTCTTTTCCCCTCCGCATACATCATATAGGAAAGGCTGGCGCCCGCTGCCCGTTCCGGGATTTCTGTTATTTCAATATCATCCTGTCCCAGTGCTTCCTCCATTTCTTCCCCTGTTATCATAAATCCACTATGCACCACGCTTAACCGTTCAGCTATATTTCTAAGCTCCCTTATATTGCCTGTAAAGGCATACTGTTTCAAAAGCTCCTCTGCCCCTTCAGACAGGATTGGCAGCTCATAGCCAAATTGATTGCTATAATATTGAAGATAGTAATGGAAGAGAAGCGGAATGTCCTCGCTCCGTTTCCGCAGCGGCGGAATGTATAGCCTAAGCACATTCAGGCGATAAAGAAGATCCTGCCGGAACTTTCCCTCGCTCACCTGTCTTTGCAAACTTTTATTAGTAGCCGCAATAATTCGTACATCCACGGATATAACTGAATTACCTCCCACACGGCGCACTTCCCGCTCCTGCAGCACACGAAGCAGTTTGCTCTGAAATGTCAAAGGAATCTCTGATATTTCATCCAAAAAGAGAGTGCCTTTGTGGGCCATCTCAAACAATCCCATTTTTCCGCCCTTTTTTGAGCCGGTAAAGGCCCCCTCCACATAGCCGAATAATTCGCTCTCCAGCAGGCTTTCCGTCAGAGCCGCACAATTTACTGCCACAAAAGCGTTCCCTGCTCTCTTGCTTGCATTATGTATGCTCTGGGCAAACAGTTCCTTTCCGGTACCAGTCTCTCCTACCAGCAGGACATTGGAGGCTACTCCCGCATATCTCCTGCCATTTTCAATGGTCTTGTCCATAATATCACTTTTATGAATAATATCCTGAAATGTATACCGCGCAGCCAGCCCCTTATCACTCATCTGGCGGCGTATATGATTCTCCATTTGCTGTATCCTGGTTGCGTTCATAAAACTTATCACCAGTCCCGGCATGGAATCTCCTATTTTCACAGGAATGAAATCGGTCGAAAGCGAGGTCCCCTCCCTTAGGTACACTTTGTCCGAAATACGTTCGCCAGACTCAAAACAACGCTCTGCATCCTCCTGCATGAATGGAGCAGTCTGCCTCAGATAAGCCCCCCCCCCCATTTGATACCTGTACGGTTGGAAACAACCTTCTTGCCTCGCTGTTTGCTATTTCAATCCGGCCTTTCGTATTAACATAAAAAATACCTGCATTTGAAATCTGGGTAATGATTCTGAAAAGTTCAGACCGCTCCCTTTCCCTTTTCACCTCTTCCGCAATGTGAACCACTTCATCCAGCACATTGTAAATCGTTTCCCGGCTGACCTTTATCGTCACTACCGGAATCGGACTGTCTTTCAGATACAGATAGGTGGAATATCCCCCTATAATGCAGTCACATCCCTGCTTCATTGCTTCGGCAACACAGTATTCCAAATCATGCTCCTGGCCAACCGGATGATACGAAGTTTCCACTCCGGCAATCCCCTCCATATGTTCATATTGATACATATGAAAGAACCGTCCCACTATTCCCACCTTTCTGCAGTGATATATCCTCTTTGCTTCATAGAGAGCCTGAACTATATCGTAACCTGTTATTGGGATATTAATAACGGGCTTTGTGGGATACTGGCGTTTTAGCTCCTCAAGTGTAAAATTACGCCCCACAAGAACATCATATTCCCGCTCCATTTTGTACTCACGGACCCTGTCAACCGTCATCACTTTAAACTCTACCGTGACCTTGTCCTTTTCAGGATATTCCTCATATACTTCCTGCACTACCGGTTCCAACTCCGGATATGGGACTACAAATAATATATCCAACCTGCTGTACCCTCCTTTGTATATTTTGACTGCGTACATTATGCCATAAATTACACAGGTCCTGCAACTTACGGGGCCTGTGGCTGTTATGTTTTACAAAACGCCCCATCAGGGGTTAAAAAGAATCATGTGCAAGATTACAGTTCCGCTGCCGGCATTTTTGTATGAATGTACGGTATCGGCCCCAAATCGTATACTTTCGCCCTTTTCAACTATAAAACTTTGACTGCCCGCCTGAATTTCAATTTTACCCGTAAAGATTGTAATAAACTCAGTGGTTCCCTTTAAATGGGGTTCGGATTCCCAATAACTCCCTTCGTCTAATTCCAGATAATAGACTGCAAATCTACGGTTTTCGTTATCCGGGAAAAGAGAAAAATTTTTTACTTTTCCGCCATCTTCAAGCAGGGGTTGAATTTCTGATGTTCTTACAATCTCATACGGACTTTTTGGGCGAACAGTCAAAGCGTCAAACGGCACCTTCATTCCATTTGAAATTTTCCACAATGTGGAAATCGTCGGATTCCCGTCACCCCGTTCAATTTGTGCAAGCATACTCTTGCTGACGCCACTCAACCTTACAAGCTCGTCCATGCTCAATTTTTTTTCTTCACGCAGCCGTTTAATATTTTTAGCGACTATCATATTCATTGAATCCAAAAAAATCACTCCCTCTCTTGACATTATAATGTACTAGATGTATTATTATATCGTACTAGTGCGATATAATAATCTTTTTGTACCATTATACAATTTTAACTTGGATTTGTAAAGAAGAAAGGCAGATTGAAACTATGAAACGAGAACATTTTTCATCACGGCTGGGATTTATTTTAATTACCGCAGCCTGTTCCATCGGTTTGGGAAACATTTGGAGATTTCCCTATATAATCGGAAAGTATGGCGGCGCGTCCTTTGTCATTTTTTACTTGATTTTTTTAGTAATATTGGGCCTGCCGATTGTAGTAATGGAATTTGCGGTGGGGCGGGCAAGTCAACGAAGCACCGCATTGTCATTTAATATTTTGGAGCCGGAAGGAACAAAATGGCATTGGTTTAAATATGCAACCATCATTGGAAACTATCTGCTGATGATGTTTTATACGGTAATCAGCGGCTGGCTGCTTTACTACTTTTTAGAAATGGTAAAGGGCAGATTTGAGGGACTTACTTCAAACGATATTTCCTATCTATTTTCTGATTTGCTTGGAAACCCCATTGCCATGATTGCATGCTCCTTTGTTGTGATTGTTGTTTCCTTTGGCATTTGTGCAATCGGCTTGCAAAAGGGCGTGGAGCGCGTTACAAAAATCATGATGTCACTATTATTTTGCCTATTAATTGTTTTAGCTGTCAGGTCTGTCATGCTTCCCCATGCGGAAATAGGATTGCGCTACTACCTCTATCCGGACTTTGGAACCATGCAGAAAATCGGATTGCCTGAATGTATTTTTGCAGCAATGGGGCAGGCGTTTTTCACATTGAGTATCGGAATTGGTACGTTATCCGTATTCGGAAGCCGAATTGATAAAAGTCATTCTTTAACCAGTGACGCGCTGTATATGGGTGTTCTTGACACTGTGGTTGCACTTCTTGCAGGACTGATTATCTTTCCAGCCTGCTTCAGCTTTGGTGTAAAACCGGACAGCGGGCCCAATCTTCTGTTTATTACATTGCCGAATATTTTTAATACAATGAATGGAGGACGCCTTTGGGGAAGTCTATTTTTCCTGTTCATGGTGTTTGCCGCTATTTCCACCGTTATTGCGGTAATTGAAAATATAGTCACCTATGGAATGGATTTAACAGGCTGCAGCAGAAAAAAATCAGTTTCTGTAAATCTTTTACTGCTGCTGTTGCTGTCATTACCTTGCGTGTTTGGATTTAACATCTGGAAAGAGTTTGAACCGTTGGGAACTGGCACAAGTGTCCTTGACTTAGAAGATTTTATTTTAAGTAATAATCTGCTTCCATTGGGCAGCCTTGTTTTCCTTTTGTTTTGTACCCGCAGTTATGGGTGGGGCTGGGCTGAATTTTACAAAGAAACGTCCATTGGAAAAGGCTTGCCGTATCCCGGCTGTGCAAGAAAGTACATCAGCTATATCCTGCCAATTATCGTACTTATAATTTTCATAAGTGGCTATTTATCACTGTTGAAATAGAAAGAGGTTAATATGTTCCGTTTATATGATTTCCTGATTTATTGCTTTATTACGGCTTATACGCCGGGCGCTAATAATCTGCTGTCCATGAGCAACGCAATACGCTTGGGATTCCGCCGGAGCGTTCGATTTAATCTCGGCATACTGGCGGGATTTACAGTGGTTATGTCTATTTGTACCGCCTTTAGTGCAACGCTTTATTCGTTTCTTCCGAAAGTAAAAATTGTCATGCAGATATTGGGTGCTGCCTATATGTTGTATCTTGCATGGAAAGTCTGGAAAAGCTCTAATGAATTAAGTGCTGACGGCGGGAAAGAAGCCAGCTTCCTTTCAGGTATGGTATTGCAATTTGCCAATCCTAAAATTTATATCTATGCAATTACGGCTATGTCCCTTTATATTTTACCTGTTTATCATTCTGCTGCTCCATTGATAGGGTTTACTGCCATACTATCTCTAATTGGTGCTTCCGGCTCTTTCGCATGGGCGTTATTCGGAGCAGCATTTTGTAAGTTTTTCTCCAAACATACCAAACTGGTAAATGCAATCATGGCTCTTCTGCTTATTTATTGTGCTGTTTCCTTATTCCTTTAAACGCTGATTTGAAATAGAAACCCGGAATATTCATTCCTTTTATGAACACAGCGGCTTTGGAAAATCAAAGCCGCTCTAATAACAGTACACCCACCAGCTGCAGTAAAAAGAACACAAACAAAATCATGCTATACCTATCAACCGTAAACGGCAAAAGGCTGATGCCATTCTCTTCGGTACGCCCCTCTCCCCTCAAAAAGGCCCTGTGTCCCTGGACCGTATAGCGCTCCGTCTGCCCTGTCACTGGTTCTCCCAGCAGACAACTGAATACATACCCTGACAAAAAGGTTATTACGGTGCCAAATGCAGAATTCCACATCCAGGTAAACCCAGCTAATCTTCCAAACAGCAGCGTCATGATAAAACCAATTACAGCACCCCATACCGTTCCTTTATCATTGGCTTTTTTTGTAAGCATGGCCAAAAGAAAAATACCGCAGGTCGGACCGCTTATATAGGATATATAACTGCCGATAACCGCCAGAATGGATTTTGAAGTGCCTGAAAAGGCCAGCATGGTAATGATATATATCAAAATACCCCAAAGGGCTGATACCAGCATGGAGGTCTTCAGGGATGCCTCTTTTCCCTTTTTTATGTATCTCTCATAAATATCCTTAGTAAATACCGTGGACATGGAATTCAGCAGGGAATCCACACTGGACATGGCTGCTGCGAACAGGCTTGCCAGAAGCAGGCCCACCAGTCCCACCGGCAGCCCGCCGATGAAACGAATCATCACATCATTGGCATTTTCAAAAGCAGTTCCTCCAAACTGGATGAATAGTAATGTCCCCAGAAAGATAAAAAGGAAATAGAGGACATTCATCATAATACCGCTTACAACAAATGAGCGCTTTAATTCCCGAATGGATTTTGCGGTAAACATCCTTTGTACCTGGGCCTGGTCAAAGGAAAAATAACGCGACCACATAAACAGTCCCCCCACCAATGCTGCCCAGAAACCGTTCTCATTAGTCAGGGAAAACTGCCAGCTGGTGTCCAATGCCTTCAGCTTCCCGGCAGCTCCAGCCATACGGACGGTATCCAGGAATCCAATATCGCTCTTTGCGAACAGAAAAATCATCCCGCCTATCAGGCCTCCCCATATTACCACCAGCTGAATGGCATCTGTCCAAATAACCGCCTTGATTCCTCCAGCCATTGTATAAACCACCGCAATCACCACGATGACCGGTATTATGGTATTGATACTGACACCCATAAACCTTTGCAGGACCAGGGAAGGAACAAATACCATGGAGCTGACCTGAATCAGAGAATTCAGAATGAAACCCAGTACTGCTACCATGCGGGTTTTAGGGCCCAGGCGGAGTTCAATATACTCGTATACAGATGTCAGCTTTAAATCATATAGCATAGGGACAAAAACAGTTGTGCTGATGAACAATGCCAATGGTACTGTGATATTCTGCATGAATGGCAGCAGGCCGCTGTTATACCCCCATCCTGGTCCTCCCACAAAACTGTTGCAGCTAATCATGGTGGCTGCTATGGACAGACCAATCGGCAGCCATGGCAATGAACGCTTTGCAACAAAATAATCTTCCTGGGTCTTGTTGCTCTTTCCCATGATAAATCCTAACACAAGCATCCCTAAAAGATAAATGAGAATGATTGCAGCATCTATGATTGTAAATGTCATTGTCATGCCTGCCTTTCTGTTGTAATTTTATATGGTCCGGCCTGATGGCCCGGGTAATTTTAATCAGTCATGGTTCAGAATCTGGCGTGTCCTCTCAAAGATATCCAGTCCCTGCTGTTTGAGCCAATAAGGAAGGTCAATTAAAACCCAGTTTTCAGATAGCTTGTCACCCCTGCGGCAGTAAACATCCACCACCTGCATATCTCCACGGCCGCCTCCGGGTAATCCCAAGAATCCCCCAATTGGTGTATTGGTCAGATTCGGCCAGCCAAAGAAACAGGCAAAGTTTCCTTCTGCAAACCGGCAGACATGTCCGTTAAAGGTTTTATCCTTCAAATTATTGCGGAATGGGAGCTGATGCTGTTCCTGGTAGCGCGGAATGGTATAAGAAGCTCCGATTCCCCCTGGGCCGTACCAAATCATGTCCGAAGCCCATGCCTTTTCCAGGACCTCCGGCGGGCATCCCATTGCCCCGCTCTTATTCAGCTCATCCAGGTCATCTACCATCTTATTCACCAGAGCAAGGGTCTTTATCCCTTCCTCTTCCGGCGCGTCCTCTAACAGGATTCCATCATGGTACCTGGGGCCAGGATAGATAAAATAATTTCCTGTTGATGGCGGAAGCGGATTTTCACCTGCCTGAATCATCAGACCGATTAAATCTACGAACATACCACTCTTGCAGATTTTACCATCCTTAACACAGCTGAATTCCGCATAACGGAGACTTGCCATCTTTCTGGTATGGCGAATCCCCAGAAAATCCTCATCAAACAATCCCATCAGATGCCCCATGCTCATGGCCCATTCCTCGCCGCTGATTTCATTTGTACCTGCAATGAAGATGTCCTGCCTCCTCTGCATATGGCGAAGCGCTTTTTTTAAAGGTATCCAGAATACTTCCGCCACTGCTTCCCTGCCATTCTGTTCACGGAATGGATATACCCCTTTCCAATTGTAATCCTCCGTCATAAATTCCCGGAGAACCTGCGGCACCTGTTCCGGGCCGGCCTTTTCCAATGCATCAAAATATGACAGTACTACTCCTTTTGTTTTCTGATACTTTCCCATCTTATAACCTCCTGTGTATTATTCCTTATCTGCTGTTGTTTCTTTTTTCTGATATGTTTCCGGCAGGAACATCCATATAGCCGCGCCTGCCACAAATACTGCCATGGAGACCATGAAAATCCCCTGCATCCCCATTGCTGTGGAACCAAGACCTGCAATGGCCGGAATGGCGAATGTGGATATGATTCTTCCTCCATTAAATGAAATCCCTGAAGACAGGGCGCTGAACTTTTGCGGGAACAATTCTGTATAATAGGCACCCCAGGCACCGGAAAAGCCAACTGCAAACCCGAGAAATACGGATACTATTTTAAGCTGGACAATGTTCCCGGCTCCTAATCGCATGAAGAGGAACACGAACACAGCACTGAGCGCCATTCCAATCAGAGGTTTTTTACGTCCGAATTTGTCAGAAATAAATCCCCATATGTTATAACCGATTAATTGTCCGATTCCCTGAAGGCTGTATATGCCTCCGGCAACTGCTGCACTCAGTCCCAAGGAGTTACGCAGATATGTAGTGGCATTATTGGAAAAGGCCGAATAGGCTGTAAAGTTTGCACCGGAAAGAAGGATAACGCCCAATCCAATCCACAGGAACTTGCCTTTGTACATATTTAGATAGCTGATTTTCTCATTCTGTTTCTTTGATGTCTCATTTAATTGCTTCGTATTCTGATAATCGTTTGGCACAAATAGAAATATCATCACCGCACCCACAGCCGGCGGTATAATTGCAGTATACATCAGCACCTGCCAGTTGGAATCTCCCATAAGAGAGTACAGCTGGCCCCCGAATATCATGGCTAAGGAAAAAAGACTGGTCAGAACTGCGGCTAATTTACCGCGGTATTTCTGCGGAAACAGTTCCGTCACTAAAGGCATTGCACATCCAAACACGCCTCCCAGGGTACCGCCTGTAACCAGCCTGGCCACCAGCCACACCGTATAGCTGCCAGGTGCCATCATGGGAAGGAACGTGGTCAATGCAATCAGAGATGCCACCACAATTAATGTGTACTTTTTCCCTATCTTAGCATTTAGGATTCCGAATACAATGGTCCCCGGAATCGTTCCAAAGGACATAACCGCAAAAATTGTTTCTGACTGCTGCAGTGTAAATCCAAACCCTCCAGCGGCTGCTTCCGCTATCATGGTAGGCTTAACAAAGGTTCCCACCATGAAATTGTAGCAATAAAAAAAGTATACAATGACGATGGACAGGAATGCAAGGCTTCTGCGTGCAGCCGATATATTTTTCCCTAAAATGATATCATTTTCTGCTCCAAATGCTTCTTGTGCTATTGCAGACATTTATCTCTCCCCCTCTATCATGCTATCATCTGTTTTTATATAAGCATCATCTGTCTCCAGGTAAATCTGCTTCAATACATCTAAGCCATCGAATGTAACCCACTCTTCCTGAATTCGGTTTCCTGCAATCCGGTAATGGTTAATTCCCAACATTTCCACCGGCTTCATGGATGGCGCGCCAAACATACCGCGGCCTTCATGCAGTCCACGCAGCCTCCACCTGACAGCCACATCCCATTCATCCTCACCTGCCCGTCTATTGCAGGTAATACGGTCCACGCTATGGTGTGCATTGGGGAAGGAAGCTAAGAGGCTGATGACCATGCCCTGAATTTCCTCATAGCCAACCAGGTCCTTCCCGCATATATAATGGGTTACAGCATCCTTTGCATAGTATGTCCTGATTTCATTAATCATTTTGTAGTTAAATACGTGGCTGTGCATCTCCAGCATCATTTCCCCGACACTGTCATCCTTGGCTCTGTATTTCTCAGGAAAGAATTGTCCCTCCATGGATTCTCCCAGGCCGTATCTGGACTGTAGGGCTGGGGTTTTTCCCTTTGCCCCTCTGGCCATATTCTTTGCAACCTCATGGACATCGAATCCCAGCTGTTTCACCAGCCACAGGTTATCTCTCACCAGCCACTCTTCGTAAATGCGGTTATTCTCAATGGCACAGTCAATGACCGTACGGAAATTCACCTTCTTTCCTGTTGCCCTGCCAAAGTCACTGTCACCGAGATTCGTAGCCGTGGACAGGACCCTGTGGGAGGAAAGATATCCCTTTGTATCATGCTTTGACCAGATAACCTGCTCACCAATCAGACGGCGGTCCGGAAATGAATGCAATGTCATCAATGTGTTGGCAACCACATCCTTAATTCCCACCAGATTCGTGGAAGCACAGTGCATGGTCACATCGTTATGGTACGTATCGTAAATGACCCCGATTCCCTTCTCCTCCCATATCCGATGGGTTATCTTAAGCACATAATCCACAATATCGCGGTACTCCCCATCAAAACCAGGCAGCTGCTGCTTAGATTCGGCCAGCTTCAGGTAATCATTGTAATCCGCATGTCTGACCGGATTCACCTCCTCCGTCTCACCATAATAAATCTTGTCATTGATTTGCTGTCTTTCCATCATCTGCGTTCCTTTCTCCTCTTCCTTTTTTGTATCTGCCATTTTCAGAATCACCTGGTCCTCAACACCAGTTTTTTCTTTCGCAGCAGATTCTTTTTCTTGCACTGCCATAACGTCCTTCTCCTTTTCAAACGTTTGAAATTATTATCAAAAACAAAGCCTTTTACAAGGCTAAGTATGAAACGATAAAAATCACCCATTTCACAGGGCCGGGCTATATCAAATCCTGTACAGACCCCCGTATCATTAAACGGGGATAGATTTTACGCGGATTTAAATCCTCCTTATTTTCAATGCGGCAGATAAGGGAGTTGACCGCATTGGTTATAACCTCCTCCCTGGGGTCTGCGATGGTGTCCAGAGGAATATCCAGATAGGAAATCAATTCGATATCGTTATAACCTACGATTGATATGTCCCCCGGGACATCCATCCCGTAGTATTTTTTCAACTGCTGGACAATGGATAACGCAGGAAGGTCCTGCTGGGAAAAAATTCCGGTAAATTCACGTAAATACTCAATATTCTGACTTACAAACTCCCTCTGGGATTCAAAGTCCATCCGGGCTGTCAATATAGCCGGCTCTGCACTGTATTCCTCCATGGCGTCCATGTATCCGGCCGTGCGGTCATCATACATCTTCAGTTCCGGGTCACTGGAACGAATCGTCAAAATTTTCCTGTGTCCATGTTCCAAAAGGTGCTTCGTAGCCCAGTATCCTCCCTTCCTGTTATCATCCCAAAAAAAGTTATCCGGTATATCTGCAGAGTAGGGCGGTTTAAAATAAACATATACATAAGGAATATCAGCATTACAAAGAAATCTGTATTCAGCCTCTGTGAGGGTCTTTGAAAAAATAACCAGACCATCCACCATTTTTCCGTTGACCATTCTCAGGATGTTGCTCTGTGAATGGATATTTTTATTGGGCTGTATAAAAAAATCATATCCGCAATTTTCAACTGCTCTGGTAGAATATGTTTCAATCTCATTAAAAAACCATCTGTAATCTGGTGCATTGAAATTATCTGAAAAAACAATGCCAATACGGTTTGTCTTTTTCGTCACCAGACTGCGTGCATTGGAATTGAATGTAAACCCAAGACGCTCCGCCTCCTCTATGACACGTTTTTTTGTTTTTTCTGCAACCCTCGGGTCGTTATTTAGGGATAGAGAGACAGTGGAATAGCTCACATTTAAATTTTTGGCGATATCTTTTATTGTCATGTTTGCTTTTTTCCTTCTTGTTTTTCTTAAGTAAAGTGTAATTTAAAACGTTTGAAAAGTCAAGACTCAATTTCCATATTATATAATTTTATTGAATTATCACAATATGAATTGGTTCTTTTGCACAAAAAGATTTTACTTATATTCATATTACCTCTGTACTCATTCACTGATTTCCTCTCTCTCATATTCCCCTGGAGATTCCCTGGCAAACGTTCCAAACATGGTTTCGGATGCTCCCACGCCGGGATAATTTCCAAACACCTGATTTCCGCTTCACGGCGCTCAATCCCCACGACCATGTTCCCGGTGCAATTTCCGCTAATTTCGCATCCGCCATTTTTATTCTTCTCATTTTGCTGGCATGGGAACGAAAAAGGCCAGGGACATTCCCCAGCCTTTTTACTTCTCTTAAATTGCCTATTTTTCAAATTACCCAAATGACTCCTGATTACTGATTTCGTCAATGTAATAGCCAACATCCTCTGAATTATTCTTGTAAAGTTTCATATAGAGCGTTCCGGTCCGCAATACAGCATTTGTCTCAGCGTCAATTTTTTCATAATTCAATTTCATATACAAAAAGGTTCCATCAGAACTCTGTTCACAGTCAGTAATCCTATACTTACTTCCTTTTTCAGTGGGTATTCCTTTTAATTCTCCCTGACTTGATTGTGGTATGTTTTCAGGATTCAGGCCTATATTAAACACCGCATAATATTTATCAAGCGTCTTTTCACGGTCATAATATCCAATTCCATCTTCTATACGCAACGGAACGAACATTGTAGTTGTATAAGAATTCTTCAGATGCTTCTCTGTATCCGCAGCCAGAAGGGAATTCATCAAACTCTGTCTGTCTTCATACATTAAATCCCTAAGCTGCTTATATGTAAAAGATGGAACATTAAACTGATCTTCATATAGGTTTAGAAGTCCCTCAGCTGCATCTTTAAAAATCTCTTCCTGATATGAATTCAACACATACTTCCGGCGCACAAATCCCAGCTTCCATGCGCCGTTTTCATCAACCGTATAACCATCAGGGGTAAGTGTATCGCTCAGCATACGTCCTGTATCATCAAAATAATAACACTCGGCAATCCCATCCCCATTACCGTCAATCCACATCCATGTGGATAACGGAAATGTTCCATCTCCATTATCATACCACCATGCAGACAAATCCCCATTGATTCCTTGTTTCCATGTACCGGCTGCTGCTTCCCGTATTAAAACACTTGAAAAGAGCATTGAAAATGTAATCATAGCTATCCATCTTTTTACGGTCATCACTTATCTTCCTTTCGGTAGTATTTTCAACATCGGATATAGAAATTATAGCATATCTTCATAGGATTATACAGTAAGTTTTTGAAAGTCCATCCTCCACATACTTACAGGCTTCAGGCGGATTATCTTTAAAATCCAATATTCCGTTCATCAAACCATAACTTAAATAGTTATCCAAGGAATCAGTATCCATATATACATATCCATATATACAACTTCCCTGTAGCCAGCCTGACCCGGCTTAGCCTGCACCTTGATTCCAGAATATAACAGAGTCTTGGTTCTCTGGTAGAATGTGGGGATATATGAACTGTTATAACGCGCACCAGAAAGGAAGAGAACCAGCTTTATGATGTGTGGCGAACAGCTATTTATAAAATCGACTTATATTTTCTAAAATCAAAACAGGCACTTTCCTATAAAGTAAAAAAAGAATCACAAAATTGATTCCCAATGGCCTGATAGAGTGTATCATGATATATGTCCGCAGATGGCCGCACAGATATAAATTTGATTCTCGACATCATCTGACAGCCATGTACTGCCAAACTGCGTACGTGTCCGTATTCGCCACATAGCAAGTCTTCCTACATCTATGCACACACCATCAAAAGTAAATAGTAAGTTTGTAAGCCCTTCGTGTTCAAAGACTCATACCCCAATGAAACTTTGAGTCACCTATTAAGATACCTTCTTCTTTTAATAATCCATTAATCCCCTCTATCCATTCCTTTATTGTACAATTCCGGCATAGGGTGAAAGTAATGGAATGTACATGTTATTTATGTTAAAATGGAACTAGGAGGTAGCTAAATGGAGCCTAAAAATAAATTATATCAGATTATTTACGATTACTACGTTACCAGAATTCTCTTTGGATATTACAAATTTGGTGATACCTTTCCCACCATATCAAAAATCAGTGAATTATTTCAACTTTCCATACCAACCGTCAGAACAGCGCTTACACTTCTGGAAAAAGACAGGTATATAAAAAATATGGCCCCTAAGGCCGCCAAGGTTATCTATAAAGCGTCTCAGGATAATCTTATTCAAAATATTTCTGATTATTTACAAGCCCGGAAAGAAGGGCTATCAGATATTAAACAAGTAAATTTTTTGATTTTTGGTCCTTTATTAGAAGCGGGCATCAGCCGATGGGATAAAGAGGCCTGGAATACATTTTGGCAGGAAATCAAAAATAATAATTCTGATGAATTGTCTTTTTCCATACGGTTGTATATAGCCGCGCTGTCCTCATTAAAAAATGATTTGATTCTTAATTTTTTCTGGGAAGTAAACCGCTACACGCGTGTTCCCTATCTACACAGTGAACATGAGATTATGAAAGAAATAAACAGGAATGAAATCATGGAAGAAATGATTAAGAAAATAGACATACTTCCCAAAGAAAAAATTGCAGCATATCTTTGTGAGGAATTGGGGCTGGCTTATGAACATGCGAATACCTATTTGGTTTTGACAAGGCAGATAATAAAAACGAAAGCTTCCCAAGATGAGGTTGAGCAGATACCCTTTGAGTGGAAATTTTATCACAAGCGTTCTCAAATTCGTTATTCGCTAGGGGCGCAGATTATTCAGGAAATTTTGAGCGGACGCTATCCGGTGGGAAGTTATCTTCCATCCCTTCCCCAGATGGCAAAATATTACAGGGTATCTTTAATTACCATACGGCGTACGCTGGTCTTCTTAGCAGATTTTGGTGTGGTGAAATCCTATCATGGAAAAGGAACGCAAGTTTGTCTTGGACAGGGAGAAATGAATTTATCTCATGATAATGTCCATATTGCCCTAAAATATTTTTTAGAGAGTATCCAATTTCTCGCCTTGACAATTCGTTCAGTCTGTCGATACACATTTCGCGAAATTAGTGCAAACACATTTCTTGCGTTTAGCCAGACCTTAAACCAGATACATGAAAAAGAGATGGATTATATGATAACTGACGCCTTTCTGACTTTCATTACAAAATATTGCCCAGCGGCCGCAGTCAGCCATTGTTACCATAAACTAGGAAAATGCCTGGCGGTTGGTTTCCCCTTTTCCCTTCAGCATTGGAGAGCGGAAGACTATAGGCAGATGTATCCTAATATGGTGCTTAAGGTTATCAAACGTATAGAATGCCATGATATCGACGGAATGATTGAACAATGGGGAACTTTTTTTGAAGAACAGGAACGATATTACAGTACTTTATTAGTGGCACAAAAGATAAGGGAATTGTAAAAAATAACGGCTTTGAATAGTTAAGTGTATTAAAAAAGCACATAAACCCTGACAATAAATGTTAAGGTTTATGTGCTATAATGGCATCAGCGTTGATGGTTTGAAAAGCAGATTCTCTAAAATAGTGTACTGTATCCTGAAAAGACATGTTATTCGAATTAACAAAAAATTTGAAGTATCGGTACGGACTATATACTGTAACTTGAATAGAATCAGCGGTCCAGGCCTACTCTAAACACAGAAATCATTCTGCTGATAGTAAATATGGTCAAGAATATTTAATTAAATCTAAACCCGCTTCAACTTTGACCCTTTCATGAGCTCGTATCTTTTGCCCCAACTGACTCTACTATGTACTCGGTACCGGCACAACGATAAACGATTCAATCATCTGGTACAGGCGAGCTGGGTCTATCGGTTTTGCCAAGTGCCCATTCATTCCAGCCTCACCCGCCTTCACAATATCCTCATGGAAGGCATCAGCTGTCATGGCGATAATCGGAATCGTCTTTGCTAACGGATGGCTGGACTGGCGAATTGCCCTTGCCGCCTGATAACCGTCCATAACCGGCATCTGCATATCCATCAGTATTAAATCATAAGTCTCCCCTTTCCTGAGGAATAAATCCAGCGCTTCTTGCCCATTACAAACACAATCGATCTCTAACCCAACCATTTTGAGCAACTCCACCGCTATTTCCTGATTGATTTCATTATCCTCTACCAGTAACACATGGTGTCCTTCCAAAATATCGCTCTTTCTTTTGCTCCCGATATTTTCAGTCGCACGTTCGATACCAGTCACTGTGAGAAGCATATTGTACAAAGTTGAGGCAAAAATAGGCTTAGATAAAAATGCATTAGCACCTGCTTCCCGTGCGTTTTGTTCTATAGAGGTCCAGTCATAGGCGGTCATAATAATAATCGTGGTATCTGGACCCACGAACTCCCGAATCCTCCGGGTTACTTCTATCCCATCCATGTCCGGCATCTTCCAGTCGATGAGGCACACATCGTATACTTCTCCGGTTCTATGGGCAGATAAAACCTCTTCCACACATTCAGCCCCTGTCTGCACCCAGTGTGACAGAATCCCCAGATTCTTCAGCAATAGCGCGGTATGGATACAGCAGTCCTGGTCATCATCGGACACAAGAACCTTGAGTGCTTTTAATTCCTGATGATTGCAGGTAAAAGCATTTTCGCTTGTTCTATCTACATCAAAGTCTAATTCTACAGTGAAGGTAGTACCCTTTTCCAATTCACTTTTTACCGCTATAGTACCGCCCATTAAGGTGACCAGATTCTTAGTAATAGACAATCCCAAACCTGTGCCACCATATTTCCGGCTTGTAGATACATTTTCCTGCTCAAAAGGCAGAAAAATTCTGTTCAAAAATTCCTCACTCATACCAATTCCGGTATCTGTTATCATAAAGCGAAGGCGTACCCGTTGGTCCTTCTTTTGTATCTGGCGTATTTCCAGACGGACAGTACCGTTGGCCGGTGTAAATTTGATAGCGTTGGAAAGGAGATTAATTAAAACCTGGTTCAGACGCAACGAATCACCAATCAATACCGTATCGGTAAGATAAATCAAGTTCATGGAAAAATTAATATCTTTCTCAGTCGCCTGAGGATAGAAAATGGAGGTGAGAGATTCGGCCACGCTCTCCAAATTAAAACTTTCGCAGGCAATGGTCATCTTTCCCTCATCAATTTTTGACATGTCCAAAACATCATTGATGAGTGTCATCAAATGCTTGGAAGAATAGGCAATTTTTTTCAGGCAATCTTCCACTCGTTTGCGATCTTCTATATAAGCTCCGGCGATGGTTGTCATACCAATTATTGCATTCATGGGCGTACGGATTTCATGGCTCATACGGGAAAGAAAGTTCTGCTTAGCCGCGTTCGCATTCTGCGCATTAACCAGTGCATCCCTGAGGGCCTGCTCTCTCTGTATTTCCTCTGTCTGGTCAGAAATGGATACAATATAGCGTGTTATCTTTCCCCCTGCAATCTCAGGATAGCACCGAATCTTAACCCATCGTATTTGTTCTGTTGTAAGGTACATCCGTAAATCTATGCTCTTGCTGTCCTCCGTATCTGTACGCCGGATAAACTCTGCAAAAGCATCCTGGTCTTCTTCGATAACCAGGTGCATCAGCAACTCCGCCTTCTCCATGATGGCGGAATCTTTTATTCCAAGAATATGCTCACAGTTAGCGCTGACATACTCCAATACGTCTTTCTCCTGATTATAAATCAGAAAAACCTCATCCACATTAGAGGAGAGGATATCAAATAAATGTTCCCTGTATTGAATCTCTCTGATATTTCTACGTTCCTGCCAAAATACAAACAGAAAGAAGGCAGGAAGAAAAGTTGTAAGCACCACTGATGAAATGATAGCAATCGCAGATGTATCCGCCGCATTCTGCTCCAAATTTCGAATTTTACTGTCTGCAAAAGAAATAATGGTATCCAGAGCCTCCCCTACCGCATTATATTTAGGATATAAATATTCCGACACATATTGAGCAGTTTCTTCTCTGCCCATGGGGACAATGATTGGTAATGCCTCACTCTGCGTATGTTCCAAATCCTGCATGGCCGATAACAGCTGTTCGGTATCTTCAACCGGTCCGAGGTATTGGCTGGTAATAATTTTAATAGAAGCATACTGCATGTCGTACCGGTTATTCAGTGTCTGCCCTACCTCGACTATATCGGATTCCGGATCCGCAACTAAATTCAGCAAAAAACCCTTCATGTCCAGAAGCCGCGACCTCATGGCCCTGGATTCGTTGGAAACTGTATAGGGGTGCTCATAAATCATTGTGGCTGTTTTACGTAATTGATAAGTGGAAAAAATGCTGAAGATTGATAAGCCGATTGCACACACACAGACCAGGGCCAATCCAATATCTTTTACACTCTTATTCTTTTTTTGAACATTCATGACGCTGACTCCTCTTGCCATAAAATGAATACCTGAAAAAATTTCTTAAACATCAGGAACTCTAATTGCCCTCTTCCACATTTTTTCCCAGCCGGAAACGGCTAGCCATTCTGCTTAATACCTGAGCCTGATAAGATAATTCCTCGCTGGCAGCCGCAATTTCCTCCGCCGTAGCGGAACTGGACTGAATCACACCTGATATGCGGCTTATTTCCTGCGTAATTTGTCGTACCGATAGTTCCTGCCTAACAGAAGCTTCCGTTATGGAATGAATCGACTTCGTTATATCCTCCACTCCATTTACTACGTCCATCAGCGCTTCTGCCGTGCGGTCTGCAATCCGGTCACCCTGTTCTACTTTTTCCAGGGACTTTTTTATCAAATCAGCCGTGCTTTTGGATGCCTCAGATGATTTGTTTGCCAGATTACGTACTTCATTCGCCACAACCGCGAAACCGCTTCCCATATTCCCTGCCCGGGCAGCCTCTATCCCCGCATTTAAAGCAAGGATATTGGTCTGAAAAGCGATGTCCTCAATGGTCTTAATGATTCGTCCGATTGATTGTGAACTGTGGCGTATTTCTGCCATTGCTGCCAGCATATCCTGCATCTGTCTGCGGCTGTCTTCCGCATCCATCTGCACTGTCTTTGTTTGTTCATTCACTGCTTGGGCATTCTTCACATTGTGCTCTACCTGTTCCGATATGTCGCTGATTGCACTTGACAATAATTCTATAGAGGCAGCCTGCTCTGTCGCCCCCTGGGCCTGAATCTGTGCTCCGGATGATACCTGTTCCGACCCCGCTGCCACTTGCAGAGTAGACTGATTAATTTGTAATAAGGTATCTTTTAAATTATTTATAATCCTGACCAGAGAAGACCGCACGGAATCCAACTCACCCACGTAGCTGTCTTTTGCCCGGCTATGGATATCAAAGTTCCCCTCTGCCATTTCATTTAACAGATATGTCTCATCCTGGATTACCGCTGTAAGTACGGCAATCATACTCCGCATATCATCGGCCAATTTTCCCATCTCATCTCCGGACTGAAAGGTAATTCGGGTAGTTGAAAGCTGTCCGGCCGCTATGTTCTGCGCTGCCTGTTCCAATTCCACTATCCCTGCCGAGATTCCCCTGGTAATATACACACAGAAACCAATGCTAATGATTACGCTCACACATCCCAAAATTACCAGCATCGTAACAGCACTGGCCTGCCGTTCCTGCAGTTGTGTCATCAACTGCAGTCCTGTTCTGTTGCCGCTTACAATCAGCCCATCCAATTCCTTTTGAGCCTCTTGGATTACCAGGATATTGTTGCTTTCCATAAAAGCTGCCGCTTCTTCATTTTTATTTTCCTTCGCCAATGAGAGAACATGTTCCCGCATTGGCGCAAGCCTGGCCAGGCAGTCTTCCAGCCGTACTACAATTTGTGAATCTCCCAAAAAATGTTCTTTAACGATTGGAAGTTCGTCCCTGATTATACTTGCCGAATCAAAGGCATTGGCAGTTGCCTCCCCAATTATCTCCTCATCTGTATTTACAATGGCACGGTAGGTTGCCTTCTGCATTCTTTCAAAATTTGAGTGGATTTTGTTGGCACTTTCATTGACAATAAATGGTCCATCATAAAAGGCTTTTATTTTTGAATTCAGATTAACTAAACTTATGATGCTGATACAAAAACCAATAATCATCAACATCAGAATCGTTGCAAATGAAACAAACAGTTTCCTACCTATAGTAAACCTTTTCATGCTACCCCTCCATTGTGTTCCCCATCATTCCTGCCTCGGCCCTTTAACTCTGCTCATGTGCTAACTGTAGTCTACCATAATACGTCTATATTCGCAATTCATTTATTTTTTATGGGTATTATCAAAACAGTAGAACATAAGCGCCTATTTCCATCTGTCCATACCGACTGTCAGGAAAGCGCTGGCACTCCTGGAGGACAAGAACTACATTAAAATTGGGGCTCCAAAAGCAGCTATGGTAACCTACATGGCTACCGCCGATGATTATCTGCGCAATATCGCTGTTCATCTGTCAACCTATAGGGACGGCATTCTGGACATGAGACAGATGAATCCGTTACTTTTGTGTCCTTTACTGGAGGCCGGCATAAAGCAATGGGATGAAGCAACCTGGGAGAAACAATGGAGTGAAATTAAAAACATTGACTTTGACGGAATGTCCCTTTCGATACGGCTGTACACGGCCGCCTTATCCTCCCTTTATAATGATTTAATTCTTACATTCTACCGAAAAATAAACTTCCATGCCCGTATACCATATCTGCGCAGTGAGCATGACATTATGAAAGGAATAATAGAAACGGTTGATACGCTCACAAAAGATGAAGTTGGAGCCTATCTTACCAATAAATTGGGAACAGTTTACATAGATGCTTTTGCATATATCCTTAAAATCATCCAAACGCTCTCCCCACAATTTCTGGAAGGTGAGTTTACCCAGATTCCATTTGAATGGGATTTTTACCCCAGACATTCTCAAATCCGTTATACATTGGGAGCGAAGATTATATTGGAAATTTTGTATGGAGCCTATCCCGTTGGAAGCTTTCTTCCCTCCCTAAGCCAGATGGTAAAACGTTACCAAATCCCACTCATCACCATACGCCGTACCCTGGCCTCTCTGTCTGACTTTGGTGTGGTAAAGTCCTATCAGGGGAGGGGAACACAGGTATGCCTTGGACATGAAAATGTGGATATAAGCCGAGTTTCTGTTCAGTTTGGTCTGAAACGCCTTTTAGAAAGTCTCCAGTTTCTGTCATTAACAGTTAGTAACGTTAGCCGTTTTACCTTTGAACAGGTTTCTGAAGAAGCATTATACGAATTTCTCCAGACTTTGAATCAAATCTATAAAGAGAAAAAGGACTATCTTATTGTGGATGTTTTTTTTAACATTCATAACAAAGCATTGTCCATGTACCATAGTCTGCGAATGTTACTGTAAACTGGCGGAATGCCTCGCCACTGGATATCCCTTCATACTTTTAAAAATGAAGGGAGACAATTACAAACGATTATACTCCACTCGGATTCTCCAGACGATTCAATGTGCCGAATGTATGGATAGAGAAGGGATACTTGTGGGATGGAGTGAATTTTTTGAGGAACAGAGGCTGTGGTATAGAGCTTTTTTGTTGAAGAAAGGCGTTGATACCAGGATGCCGTAAAATTCTTAAATTCTTCATCATAGACGTCCAGAATTGTTGGCCGCTTGCGGAGTATGGTCACTAAATACTCTGTCTGGGAAATTTCCTTTTCAAAGGCTTTTTGATTTTGCAGCTACCGCAGCCTCTTCCTGGCGTTTTCCAACTGCTCACCCAGCCGGTTTTGTTTTTCTATAAAAATAGCAGAGCCTATGCCTCCCTCTGTAAGTACCTTACTCAGCATATGACTTCTGCATTTTAATTCCCTGTATTTGATTTTCGATTTGTTCGATTTCCCGCTCCTGCTCCGGATTAGTCTGAATCGCTTTTAAGGCGGCCAGCATGGGAATCAGTATCTCTTCGTAGTTGCTGGACAGGCGGTTCCAAAGGCGGACGAAGGCGGCCTGGATTAAATCCTCTCGAACCGCTTTTTGACTGCATTTTTTGCTGTCCTTGATATGCTGATAGCAGCACCACTGAATCTTCTCATACGGCTTTCCAATGTATATTTTCTGCCTGCGGAAGTTTGTTGCGCACTCTCCGCAGACAATCCGCCTGCTGAATACATATCGGTTAAGCGCTGGATGAGCTGGAGGTAGAGGAGCGGTTATTCTATCAGTGATGGAAAAACAATTTAAATATATCGGTCCTCTTATAAAAGAAGCACGCCAAAAACTAGAAATGACACAAGAACAGTTAGCTAAACATATTGGGGTAACTGCTCGTTGAAAGTGAACAACAATTTACCCGTTTGTTTCATCTTTTAAGTGACAGAGATAAAAACATTATACTTTCCACAATGCAGACAATGCTTGATTTAAAATAACTTATCTTAATAGCAGGAGCCAATCAAGTAGCAAATGAGTGTATGAAAATTTTTCTGTAAATAGGTATTAGCCAAAGGTCTTCTATGATAAAATAAAAAATCATAGGAGGCCTTTTATTATGGCAAGAGAAAAGAAACCGGTACACCAGGTACAAATGACAGA
>OJIY01000114.1_pt1 | contig 69583 bp, 65 predicted proteins | sample 1596061 | NCBI WGS metagenome assembly OJIY01 (sample SAMEA4350111, study PRJEB24818) | metagenome | biome: human; feature: gut; material: faeces | place: Denmark | collected 2013-09 | reverse complement strand
GCCGAAAGTGCAGCTGAAATGGTACCGCACCTCCGTTGAGGGTAAGCAGGAGCATTTCTTCACCACCTCGCTGGAAGATGCGACTATCGTCAATATCGACTGCAAAATGCCGCACTGCCAGGATCCGGCCAAATCGGACTACACGCAGCTGATCGAAGTGTCACTCTCTTACCGCAAGATCGACTGGGAACATACCGTTGCCGGCACCTCCGGTGCTGATGACTGGCGTGCACCAATCGAAGCGTAATGATACCGGCCCGGGACGTATTACTTCCGGGCCGCTCTGTTTTCAATGACGGGTTCAGCGCAATGATACTGTCCGGTGGCAGTGATGTGCAGGAGTCCGTGTCTTCTGATTTATGGAGTCGGCGTGATACCATCTATTTCTGAGTTGTTGCCGGGGCAGTCCGGGCTGGTGTTTACCTGTAAAATCGGCCGGTTACCGGAGCAGACCTTTCAGGTCACTGAATTCTCGCTCAGTGAATCCCTTTCTTCGCTGTTTTCACTGACCATCAGCGCGGTCAGCCTGCTGTCGTCGATCACATTTGAGGAGCATTTAGGTTCTGCCGCCTCACTGACCGTAACCCGTGACGGCGTTAAAGTCCGTACCGTGCAGGGGCTGCTGGCCTCTGCTGAACAGGGCAATACTGACGGCAATAAAACCTGGTATCACTTTCTGATCCGCCCTGAAATGTGGATTATGACCCTCAACCAGGACAGCCGTATCTTTCAGAAACAATCTGTGCCGGAGGTTCTCGCAACACTGCTGGATGAAGCGCATGTCAAAAATGAGCTGAAATTCTACCAGGACGAACTGCATCAGAAACGGGATTACATTACCCAGAAGCGTGAATCGGCCTATGATTTTTGGTGCCGTCTGGCGGCAGAAGAGGGCATTAACTTCTGGTTCGAGGAAGGCCCGAAACTGTTTTACAGTGACAACCACCTTGGCATGACCGCCGGTATCAATCTGACTTACAACCCGCAGGCGGATACCGATATCAGTGACAGCACCGCATTTTCCTGGCGCTACGCTGAACAGCTGTGCAGCGATGTCATTATCCAGAAAGATTACAACCCGGATCGCCCGTCATACCCGTTTCAGCATGAAGTCACCGGCGAGGTGCATAAACAGCACCCGGTATTTGAAAGTTATGGCCGCTATCGGGACGATGAGACCGGTAAGCCATTCACACAGCTGCGCTATGAGCAGTCACAAAACCAGCGCCAGACTGGCACGGCGGGCACCAACTGCTTTGCGCTGATGCCGGGCAAAATCTTCGCCCTGAAAAACCATCCGTCGGCTGCGATGAATCAGTCGTGGCAGGTCATTACGGTCAATCACCACGGTATCCAGCCGCTGGCGGATAACGGCGGCGGAGAGGGAACCAAATTCAGTAACACCGTGCAGTTTATCCCCGGCACCCGCGAATGGCGCCCGCCGTACCGTTTCCGTCCGCAGGCAGACGGTGATGAGCTGGCAACGGTGGTCGGCCCTGAGGGCGAAGAAATTTACACCAACGAGCAGGGCGCGGTGAAGGTGTATTTCCACTGGGATCGCTACGGTAACGCGGATCACAGCGCCTCCTGCTGGGTGCGGGTGGCACACGGCTGGAACGGTGACGGTTTCGGGTTTATGTCGATCCCGCGTATCGGCCAGGAAGTGATTGTCTCATATCTCAGCGGCGACATAGACAGACCGATTATTACCGGCTGCACCTATAACGGCCGAAATCGTCCCCCGCTGAATCTGCCGCAAGAAAAAACCCGGACTATTTTCCGCAGTAAAACCCATAAAGGGGACGGGTTTAATGAATTACGGTTTGAAGATTTAGCCGGGCAGGAGGAGATATATATTCATGCTCAGAAAAATCTGGCTGTCAATGTCCTGAACTCACGCGGAGAGCGGATTAATTACGACAGAACCACCAGTATCGGACATAACGATGAACTGGTCATTGCCGGTAACCGTACTGTTACTGTTGAAGGAACTCAGGCTCATAAAACGACAGGTAATTATCAGGAGCAGGTTGACGGTGATCGCCACCGGATTTTGGCCGGAGATTGTGTGGAACGCATACAGGGGGCGGTCAGTACAGATGCGAATGGTGATATCACGCTGCAGAGTAAGGGAAAAATCACGCTGAAGGTCGGCGGCAGTTTTGTGGTTATTCATAGTGGTGGTGTCGATATCAAAGGACCGGTTATCAACCTGAACTCGGGCGGCAGTCCCGGTGATTTGTTACAGGCGATCAATCCTGCAGTGCTGAAAGCCGCCGCCGGCAGTGGTGCCGCCTTTGTTGCGCATTGTCCGGTGAATGAGGAGGAAACACCGGAGGAGGCGGATAATGACTGACCCGGAAATCTGCTATGCGGTTATTGATGCCGCTTCAGAGCCGGATGTTTTTTCACTGCTGGATGAATACAACCCGCCGGTGTGTTGCCTGTACAGCGAGCCTCTGCAACCGGAAATAGCAGAACTGGCACCTTATCTGGTTGAGGTGTCGGATGACGTCCGGCAATGGCTGGATACCCGGCAGACACCGTGGGGGATTTATCTGTATTCCCCGGTGACGATGCGCGAGTTACGCCATCATCTGCGGAAATTCACCATGGTGATTATTCCGGATCAGGAAAAACCGGTTTTCTGGCGTTTTTATGACCCGAGAAATATCTGGGAAATTTTAGCGACATTTGATGACTGGCGCTTACATACTTTTCTGGGGCCGGTAACAAAACTGGAAACGAACCTGTGGGGGAATAAAAAATCTGACCGGTTTGAGGAACAGAGAAAACGCTATCCCGGACAGGCAGTCATGCGCGGGATGTTTATGAAATTCTCCGCCGCTGATTATGCAAAAATCAATGCCGTGTCTGAGCAGAAGCTGGCTCAGAAAATGGCGGTATATTTTTTAATGTATGAGGCAAGCAGTAATAATATCAGTTCAGATTTATCTGCCGCAGACATTATGAGCCGCACACTGACGAATGACCGTTTCGGTTATGAACCGTTACCTGCGGGACTGTCACCGTCCGGCCTTGAGCAATACAAGGCTCTGTCCCGGGATATCATTGCTTTTTTTAACGGATTATCGGTTTCAGCGGAAGAATCCTACCTGTATTTCTGTTATGCCCTGACCTTTTTCAGGATAAAACGTTTCAGTGAGATTCCGCCGGAATGGCTCTCTTTTCTGTCGGATTCAGAAGGTGACGGTAATTACAGAGTCTGTAAGTTGATGATATCGTTATTTGATGCACTTCCTGATATCTATCATTCATCATAATGTGCTGACTGAACAGGGAACACTATGTCAAACGCAAAAGAAAGACGAACGGCCAATATCTCCGGGGCCTGCCAGACCTGCAAAATTCCGCCGGCCTGTACACTGGAGGCAAAACTGAAGTTTAAGGACGAGGAAAAAATATACCGCCAGGATGCGAATTTTAATGTCCGTTTTTTCCATCTGATTAATTTATCAGACGGAATAAAGGCTTCTGAGGATAAACACCGTGAAGAGATGAGTGTTCCCGTTGAACTGACAGCTACCGCCAAAAAATGTATCTCCGGAAACCACAACTGCCCGATCGGTAAGGTTTATGACGACCGTTTTTCCGCTCCGGTCATCAGTTTTGACAATGCCGCGCCTTATAAAGGAAGACTGGCTTACCTGAAAAGATATAACGGCTTTGAAAACAAAATATCCCCGCTGACTGACCTCTTTGATTTACTGGACACAAAAGCGTTTTCAGACAGCAGCCGCTTCCGTCAGGAATACCGGCTGGTATTAACGGAGTGTAACGGCCGGCCGTTCCATACCATCGCACCGTATGATTTTGAACAGTATAAAAAATGGTATGAATTAAACCGGAACGAACTGGCTGAATCCCCGGAAAAAATCCTTTACCCGGTATTATCCGTTGCCGGTAAACTGATAAACCCGGTTGGTACCTTTAAGGATATTCTGTTTAAACAGGGGGTGAGACAACTCTGCAGCGCAAAATTTATCATTGCACTCAACCGGTCCGTTGAAGCTAATATAAAACTGAAATTCAGTAACAAACAGGAGGCCGCTGATGTCACGACCGGTCAGTACCTGCAAAAAACCGGCGTCAGTATATCCGGTGAACTGATATCCAAAGCCGGTGCAACGGAAGTCTCACTGAAAACAGAATACGAATTAACACAGGCGTATAACAAACATGCCGGTGATTTTAATTTACTGAAAAAAGCCAATGATTTTATCGGTCTTTTTGTGGGGTCGGTGGCAGACAGCGGCAAGGATAAAGATGCGTTCCCGATTCTGGATTTTCAGCTTATCAAGCCGGAAATGAGCATAAAAGGGAAAAACGACCTGATTCTGAGCAAAGAAAAAAAATTAATCTCCAGACTGACATGTGATGTCGGCCTCGACCCGCTGATTGGTCTTAAAATCAAACTGGATTTACTGCAGACGTTTATTTCCTTATTTGCGGCCAGACAAGGTCTTACAAAAGGCAGGAAAGTCCTGGCTGCCGATGAAAAGAAAGTCAAAAAAGGGGAGGACGGGGCATATCTGGTGGCAAAAGTCGATGTTGTTTTAGAGCTGGCTTCCAAATTTACCTTCGCCTTCAAAACGGACGATACCGGTGACTGGGGATATATCAGTCCGGTTCTCGGGGTTAATGTGAAAGTCAGCGGCATGGCCAGTCTTGAGGGCGGCGCCCGCTGGAACGGCCTCAGTGGTTTTTTCAATGCCGAGGCGACGATGTCCACGAAATTTTATTTTGAGCTGGACAAGGAACATAACGGACAGAAAGGCCTGAGGGCCATCTATTACCATGACGGATTATCCGCGGAAGTTACTACGGGGTATTCGGTCGGGATGGCTGAAGGTGATGATAATGAAGGGGGGACAAAGAGTGGTAGTACAACAGTTACACCAAAATCAAAACCGAAAAAATGGGTTATTATCCCCAGACTTAAAAAAACAGAGTCGGAACATTTTATTAATTTTGGCGGTTAACCTTTTTTCGGCATTTATCATATCCGGCCATGCCCGGGCAGGTGACATCATGAAAACAAATTACGCGGTATCGTTCAACTCCCAACTGGCTTTTTGTCTGGTGAAAGTCAATGATATCTTAATCATGAACAGCGGGAAGTCATCGATGGGCACGATGTTTGCCGGACAGACCATCAGCGGGTTACTGGAAAACGGGGAAAACACCATCACCATGGCAATGGTGGATGAGCCGTTCAGCCAGGACGGCTCCGGATTAACAACCGATATGGCCTGCGAAGTCACGGTGGAGAAATTATATCCCGGCAACAAATCAGAGCCGGTAATAACAGCGGCACTGATGGTCAATGATGACAAACAGATTGTGCCGGTTACCCCGGATGATAAATCGATTGTGAAATTTGGTGTGTCAAATCGTCATTTTGAGGAAGGCGTAATAGAGGTAACCAAAAAATTCCGTGCCGGGGGGCTGCCGGACTGGAACTGGACCACCGCCACGCCGGTCACGGAGCAGGACATTCCAAAAATCAAAGCGTTTTATGAAGAGCTCCACAATGCGTTCAGACGGCAGGACCTGGCGAAAATACGAAATATGACCGGCGGTGCCTGGGAGATGTTAGCCACCACGCAGGGCGGCACACCGGACAACATGTGGGATTCCATGGATTTTAAGCGCTATTTTGATAACGGCTTTAAAACAGTTCCGGTTAACTGGGATAAATACGAATTACATACGTATAAAGACGGCAGGATATTTCGTTATGAAGTCGGCTACTCCAGAATTTCACCTGTCAGACTGGAAAATAACAACGGTAATAGTTTTAACTATAACCCGTATCTTTCTGTCATCAACGGTAAGGTAACCGTTGTTCATTAACATAAAAGAGAGCCATTACTGCTGCACAGTAATGGCTTTTTCTGACTGAATAAGGAGCTGTATGCCTTCCGTCATTCTTATCGGGGACATTGGTACCGGCCATGACAGCCATAAACCAACTAAAGTCATATCCGGCTCCGGCACTGTTAAAGCGGACGATAAAGCAATTGCCCGGCTGGGCGATTCTCTGGAATCTCATGGTAATCACAGCCGGACTATTGTCAGTAGTTCTGCGAGCGTTTTTGTTGACGGAAAACCCGCGGCAAGAAACGGTGATAAAATTAACTGCGGCGGGGTATTAACCGGAAAATCAACCGTCAGGGTTGGTTAAACAAACTACCGGGGCGGTATCCGCAGCACCATCCGCCCCTGCTTTAACGAAAGTCAGACTGATATATATTTATGGCGGTGCACAAGCAGTCATTATTTCACTGTCAGCGACTGATGAGTCATCATAAATGTCATGCAGCCGCTCAGGCTTTTGATAATCAGCGATTTTTTAACACCGCCCTGAATTCATATCTTAATGTCATAACCTTACCAGCCTGAATGCGACATAACCTATCTGAACAGCACGGAGTATCAGTTTGATGAACTGGGACGACTCACCCACCTCACGGATGCACTGAATAATACCACCCGTTATCACTATGATCCCTCTCATGCGGGGGGTAACGGCAGTATCAGTGATATTTTCCTGCCCGACGGTGTACATCAGCATATTGATTATGACAGTGAACGCCGGGTGGTGGCGATCACTGACGGTGAGGGCAAAATAACCCGTTACCGTTACGGGCCGTTTGACCTGCTGCTGGCGATGGTTCGCCCTGACGGTACAGAAATCCGCTTTGAATATGACAGCCTGACGCGGCTGAAAAAAGTGATTAATGCGGCCGGGGATGAATACCGCTATGAGCGGGATAAAGCAGGGCAGATTATCCGCGAGACCGATTTTACCGGCCGGGAAATTCAGTACCGTTATGACCGGCTCGGCCGCCGCACGGCCACCCGTTACCCGGATCAGCATGAAATCCGCTGGTCGTACTCCCCGGAAGGGCTGATAACCCGGCAGGATATCTGGTTTGATGACGGCACACGCAGTGAACTGAAATCCGCCACGCACTATGAATATAACGCCCGGATGCAGCTTATCCGCGCCGAAAATCCGGATGCGGTCACCGAATTTGAATACGACGATGCAGGGCGGCTTATCTGTGAAAAAATCAATGGCCGTGAGATTGAGCATGAGTGGGATGACCGGACAGACCGGCTCACACAGACCCGGTTCGGGTCGCAGGCATTACAGTATCAGTACGGATTACAGGGCGAACTGACGCAGTTTCAGGCCGGAAAACACCAGCCGCTGCAACTGAGCCGCAATGCGCTCGGGCAGGAATACCTGCGTCACAGTCAGTCCGGTTTTGCCTCGTCACGCCATTACACGGCGACCGGCATGCTGGCGCATCAGACCGCCGGGCGCGGCTCGGACAGTTATCTTCAGGCGTTGCGGGATAACCCGGTACAGCCGCCTGCCGCCAGTGATGTCAACCGGAGCTGGCAGTATGATAAAGCCTATAACATCACGGCGATTGATGACCACCGCTGGCGGCGTATACAGTACCGCTATAATCAGAATGACCAGATAGAGAATACGTCCTTCGGCGGTTTATATCCTCAGACAGAGCAGTTCAGTTACGACACCAACCTGAATATCCGGCAGCAGACGCTGATACCGGGTGAGGCGCAGGGTGCTCTGCATCAGTTATCGCAGCAACAGCAGGCGGGACGGGTGGTCCGGCGCACCACACCAACAGGACATCAGGAATACCACTACGATATCAACGGGCGTCTGGAACGGAAAACCGAGCACCGGAACGGCTTCCGGCCGCGCGAGTGGCGTTACCAGTGGGACACCTTAAATCAGCTCACATCCTGCTTCATGCCGCAGGGCGACTGCTGGTGTTACACCTATGATGCTTTCGGCCGCCGCCTGAGCAAATATCAGGTGGTTGATACTCAGGAACAAATCCACCAACGGCACCTGAATCTGCCGCCGAAAACCCGTGGCCGGCAGTACCTCTGGTCCGGCAATCAGATGATTGAGGAAGTACCGGTCTATGCGGACGGCACGGTGGCGTATGACGCCGGGATTCAGTGGCTGTATGAACCGGGCGCACTTACTCCGGCGGCGCGGTATGAAAAAGGGAAACTGCATTACCTGGTCACCGACCATCAGGGCACACCGCGTGAAATCTTCACGGAAACCGGGACGGTCAGTTGGGCAGCACGGCCGGACACGTGGGGACAGATGGCGTTCTGGAGCCTGAAAACCAGTGCCAATGACCCGAATTACACCGAATGCCACTTCCGCTTCGCGGGGCAGTATGAAGATGCTGAAACGGGCTTGTACTACAACCGGTTCCGCTATTATGATAAGGACACAGGACTGTACATCAGCCCCGACCCGATAGGGCTGGAAGGTGGCTTTAATCCGTATGGGTATGTGCAATGTCCTGTGGGCTGGGTGGATCCGTTTGGGTTGGCGGGAACATCAACATTTAGCAATAAATATCAGGCAGAAGATGTTTTAGGAAGAAAAGTATATAAAAATACTATTGATGTAATACCAGATGCACCTTCTTATGTCCATCCGTCAGTTCACCCATCAATAAAGGGTAAAATTGATGATGGATGGACAAACTTAGATTTAATGAAGAATGGATATGCGCCTATTGGTCCAGATGGTAAGAAAATTAACTTAAACCATGTAATAGGTAAAGAGTCTGGGCCAATGGTTAAGCTGGTAGTAACAACACATAAAGATTATAATAAACCATTACATGGACTTATCGAGAATGGTAATAGTTTTAGAAATACCTCAGCACTAGATCGTCAATACAATAAATATAGGCGTGATTACCGGAAGCTCAGAGCGAAAGATTTTGAATGAGGTGAGTATGGACAGTATTAATGCATTAATTAATAAATTAAATGATAATGCCATTGATGAAGTATATTGGCTTGGTTCTGCTAATCGTGAATCAATAACTACTCTTAAAGATGCTCTATCTATTGATTTACCCTCTGACTTTATGAGTTTTTTATCTATAACTGGTGGCGGAGGGGTTGTTGGAGAAGAAATATCTGGTATTGTGAATAATGATGTGTTTATTGAGTCTGGTGGTTCGATTTATTATGATACAATGAATTGCAGAAAGGATTTTGAATTACCGCTGCATTTATGTGTGATTTATTTTAAGGACGATGATGTATGTTGGTGCATTGATTGTTCAGATTATAAATATGGTAGTGTTATAAATTATGATTTATTTTCAAAGAAAATAACCGGTATCTTACATCCTTCGTTTATGTCATTTTTCAATGAGTATGTTGAACTCAGGGTTTAGAGGGATAAATTTTAATATTTATATTGGCTACGGATAACTATATGATAGATGAAATCATATAGTAATTTATAAATATAATAACTACTATATAGAATTCCTTAAATCAGCTTATATCTGATTTACCTCACAGGGCGATTGCTGGCGTTACACGTATGATGCTCTCGGCTGTCGCCAGAGAAAATATCAGGTGGTGAACGTACAGAAACCGGTACATCTTTAGCGTCTGAACCAGCCCCAGTAGTCTGTGGCTGGCAGTATCTGTGGTCCGGCAATACCTGACTACAACCGGTGGCGAGCCGCAGGAAAAAGACGCGATTCAGAAAGCGTTTGAGCGGCTCCGGTATCACCGGCGTAACAGCGGAAAAATGGTCACCTGTCATTTATATCAGACAGAAGACAGGGAAGGGCCTTACCGGAAACTGAGCGGTTATCTGGTTCCCGCCGGGAAGGTGTTCAGCGGCGGAATTAATGACGGGGATAATCCCCTGCTTGCTGTTATATAATGATATCGTTATAAATTCTCCCCGACTATAAATCCCCGTGACAGATGAAAACCGGTAAATGCCTGTAAAATCGGGCATGGCAACTATTCGCGGCAAAGAGCGCTTGAAGCGACTGACTAATCACGGTATCTTTCGCTTGCACCGGCAAAATCCGGTGCCGGGATTGGCCTCCCGAATATGTCTGTTAGATATACGATTAATGTCGTATGACCGGTTGTACCTCTATGGTGGGCCGGGCGGAGGCGTCGAAAGACGCGCCGGTGTCTAACAGACCGGTAAGGCCAACTCTGTCCGGTTCACCACCCGTAAGATTGGCCTCTTCGGTGGTGAATATAAAACATCATCTGTTAGAGGATGCCATTATGGCGACGACCCTTAACCCCGATCATCCGTTAGTTTCTGTTTCCTTCACCGCTGATACTGATTTTACTGTCCTGGCTGACCATTGCGCCCTGTTTGCTGAAGTTTTGATTGAGTCGGCTGACCCGGTGCAGAAGCTGGCATTGTGCGGCAGGATAAGTACCGGTCTTTCTCTGCTGAAATCCAAACTCGCAGATCCCATCGCTCCCCATCTTGTTGAATGTCTGACCACCGATATACCCCCTGTCACTTCTCCTCCCCGTTTTAATCCCGACAGCACTGAACTCTGCAATTATTGTCTGGCGCTGACGCAGGTTCTGGCAGGGCAGGGATTTGGCTCTCAGACGGCGATGAACCTGAGCTGGCTGCTGTATGAGTTACTGGATTATTTTAAGACAGATTTGCAGTCACCGCGCTGGTTACGGACAGCAGAAGGAACCCGGTTTCTTGATGAAAGGACGGCATGATGCACAACAGGGAGGACAAAATAAAACTATCCGGTACACCGGATGGTTGGAATATGAAGGTAATTCATTATGTTATAAGCGATAACACGCCCCCTGATTTTTTGGCGTTTCGTTACAAAAGAGCATGTTATGGATGATATTACGTTCAAATACCTGACGGATCAGTATTTCTACAAAAAATTACTGCGCCCGAAAACGATAGACAGCTATCTGAAAGTGGTCCGGACATTTAAGGATTTCACATCTGTTCCGCCCACGGAAGTGGATCAGCATATCGTGTTAGGCTGGCGTAACCTTGTTCTGAAAGAACAGAAACGTGCTCCGAGAACCTGGAACAATAAAGTCAGTCACATGCGGGCGCTGTTTAATTTTGGTATTGCACAGGGATTTTTATCCCACGAGCAGAATCCGTTTCATTACACGGTAGTCCGCGCGGGTAAAAAGCGGAAGAAAATACTGACGAAAAGCCAGATGGATGTGTTGTACCGGCGAATAGATCAGTATCTGGATATTGAGAAAGCACATGGTTGTTGTGTGTTGTATAACGGGCGCAGAAATGCGATGCACCCTGCGTGGTTCTGGGGGACGGCGATCAGTGTGCTGCGTTATACCGCTATCCGTATGGGGCAGTTGCTTCATATCCGCCTGTGTGATGTGAACCTGGAAGAACGCTGGATAGATCTGAGTTCAGACGGGTCTAAAAACCATGATGAGCATCGCGTACCGATAGTTGAAGCCTTATACCCGTTGCTGGAATATCTGCTGGCAAGAGCTGAAGAGGAGGGGATGGAGCCGGAGCATCAGTTGTTTAATGTGGGTTGGTTCGACCCGAGACGTAAACGTAAATATCCGGAAGTTATGGATGAGAGACCGCTGAGAGCGTTCTTTCGGCGCTTATCCAGGGAATGCAATTTTACTATCTCTCCGCACCGTTTCCGGCATACGGTTGCCACCCATATGATGAAGTCACCGGAGCGCAATCTGTACGTGGTAAAGCGCCTGCTGGGGCACGTCAGTCTGGCGTCTACGATGGAATACATTGATGAAAGCGTTGATAATCTGCGGGATATTCTGGAAACCGAGCTGATGTAGCGCTTAAAGGAGGAATGAACAGACTAAGTTTGACTTTGACGGAGAAGATCTGTAAAGATCGCACGCATAAAAAAAACAGACTTGCGTCAACAAGTCTGTTTCTTATGAGCTTTCAATAATCGCGAGTAACAATGTCACTCATAACCAATCCTGCTCTTTTCCTTACCTGTCAGAATAACATCATGTTTAGCTGACAAGCGGGTTCTGAATTAGTGGTGCCCGGACTCGGAATCGAACCAAGGACACGGGGATTTTCAATCCCAGAGTATTAGAACGTGATTGATCGTAGGGTTTTACAAAAAAATTCTTGACCTAATGACATATACATGATGAGTGTATTATGTCAAAAATTATACCAATTATTTCCACTAAAGGTGGTGCCGGAAAGTCAACCAAAGCCGGCAATATCGCGGGTTTTTGTGCTGATGCAGGGTTGAAAACCCTGTTGATCGACGGCGATCATTCCCAGCCGACAGCCAGCAGTCTGTTTAAACTCGAATATGAAGCGCCAAACGGCTTGTTTGAGTTGTTAATGCAACTGACCGATCTTTCCCGGTCGGATACCATCATATCACGCTCCGTTATCCCTAATCTGGATATCATCATTTCTAACGATCCGCATGATCGTCTCCCGGCGGCTATATTGCATGCGCCTGACGGCAGAATGCGCCTGCGTAATATTCTGCAACATCCGTTATTCGCCTCTTACGATGTGATTATCATTGATTCAAAAGGCGCGGCGTCGGTGATGCTGGAAACCATTCTGTTAGCTGCCACAGATTACGCTGTCGGGATAATCAAACCTATTTTGCCGGATACACGTGAATTTTTACGGGGAACACTGGGGTTAATCGGCGGGCTGGTTCCTCTGACGGCTTACGGAATTCCCCTGCCGGAAATACACATTCTTGCTAATTGTGTTGAAGATACGGTGTTAGATCGTGCAACACTGACTGAATTAACTCAGATTATTGACCAAAAAGCGTACCCCTTTGCAGAGTCGATTTCTCTTTCGTTACTGAAAACGGCTGTTCCCAAACTGGAAATATTTAAAAATGGCCATGCTCAGGGACAACCTGTGCATCGTCTGGAATACCGGACTCAACGTAAAACACCGGCAGCCGCAGTCATTATGCATCATCTTGTTTCAGAGCTGTTTCCAGAGTGGAAAACCCGTTTTGATGATGTGCTGAAACGGGAGGTTCGTCCATGAATACTCCTGTGTCGGAAAGGGGGCTCGCACCGCTCAAAACAGGCTTCGCCCGTATCGGTGTTGTTGTCAAAAAGGACAATGTAATCAATGTCGGACGGCAGTTGATTTTTTGTATTCATAAATGTTCCTTTAAATGTGTTATGGATAAAAATAGGCTGCCTGTACGTTCAGATCGGGGTCGCCAAACTTACCAGTCCGAAAATAGTTGGGCAGTCACAGGGAGTTTATTTCTGACGACTGTTCGTCCGACACCAACAATTCATATTCCAAAAAAAATAATTTATTTACACGGTGGGAATTGGGCATTTCGGGTTAACGGAGGGCTTTTCAATGCATAAAAAGTCTTCTTCTGCGGTATTACCTGAAACCCTGTACTCGCCAGAGGCGGAGCAGAGCGTGCTGGGCGGGCTGATGCTGGATAATGACCGCTGGGATGAAGTGGCACCGTTATTACAGGCGGAGGATTTTTGTTCCAGAGCGCATCAGGAAATCTGGAAGAAAATGGCCGCTCTGTGTCAGATAAACAGCCCGATTGATTTAATCACACTCAGTGATGTACTGGAAAAAGACGGCGTGCTTGAGCAGGTGGGCGGCTTTGCATATCTGGCTGAATTATCCAAAAACACCCCCAGTGCGGCCAATATTGTCCGCTATGCGGAAATTGTGGTGGAGCGAAGTCGTGCCCGTGGCCTGATGATGCTGGGGAATATGTTATCCACCCAGAGTGTGGCGGCTCAGGCGAATATTCCGGCGTTATGTGAACAGGCTGAACAGCGGCTGTTTCAGCTGTCAGAAAAAGGGCAGTCTGCCCATTCTCCGTCGTTGCTCGATATCCTGAATAATGTTGTTCAGCATCTGGAAGAGGCATTAAGTGCAAAAGGGATAACCGGTACGCCAACGGGATTCAGTGAACTGGATGAAAAAACCTGTGGTTTGCAGGCGGGTGATTTGGTGTTACTGGGCGCACGGCCATCGATGGGAAAAACGGCACTGGCGCTGACTGTTGCACAGAATGCCTTGCGTCTGGCAGAAAAACCGGTCTTTTTTTTCAGTCTGGAAATGCCGGCGGAACAAATCATGCAGCGCTTACTCAGTGATTTGGGAAATGTCCCACTGACAGCTATCCGCAGTGCATCTCTTGAAGAAAATGACTGGGAATATCTTGGGGGCGCCATGTCGCAGATTGCCGAATGGGGTGAGCGTCTGGTGATTGATGATACCAGTAATATGACGCCTTCCCTGTTACGTGCCCGTGCACGGCGTTACCGCCGTAAAGTGGGTACGCCGGGGCTGATTATTGTGGATTACCTTCAGCTGATGCGCAGTCCTGAACAGGAAAACCGGACACAGGAAATCAGTGAAATCTCCCGCAATCTGAAAGCACTGGCCAAAGAGCTGGGGTGTCCGGTGGTGGCTCTTTCCCAGTTAAACAGGCAACTGGAGCAACGTGCGGATAAGCGCCCGACAAACGGGGATTTACGGGATTCCGGCTCACTGGAGCAGGATGCGGATTTGATTTTATTTTTGTACCGCGATGAGGTGTATCACGAACACTCACCGGATGAAGGTGTGGCAGAAATTATCATCGGTAAGCAACGGCAGGGTCCACTAGGGACGGTGAAAGTGCAGTTTAACGGGACGTATACACGTTTCAGTGATTTTTCTCAGGGATATTATTTTTAAGGGAGAGACGAAGCATGAAAACAGATTTACAGCATAAACTCAGTCAGGCGCTTCTCAGAGGAAATCCTGTCAGTTCCCCGTTATCCGGCAATGCTCACGTCAATCCGGTGTCTGAAATGCCGATGATATTAACACTTGAGCAACTTCAGCCAAATCCGGATAACCCTCGTCAGGGTAGAAATCCGCGTTATGAGGAAATCAAGAGTTCCATTCGGGCACGTGGACTGGACAGTGTTCCCAAAGTCACCAAAGCACCGGGAAGTGAGATTTATATCTTCAGTGACGGCGGAAATACGCGCTATCAGATTCTCTCTGAGTTATGGCAGGAGACACAGGATGAGCGTTTTTTCCGTATCCATGTGTTATTTAAACCCTGGCCGGGGCGTTTGCAGTGTCTGATTGGTCATCTGGCGGAGAACGAAGTCAGAGGGGAGTTAACGTTTCTGGAAAAAGCACAAGGGATTTGTGTGGCGCGTTCTCTGTATGAGGAAGCGCTGGGGAAAAAATTATCACTCCGGGCATTAGCACAACGCATGACGGCGGACGGATTGCCTGTCAGTATTTCGCACATTAGTAAGATGGAAGAGACGGTTTCTGTTTTATTACCTTATATGCCACGGTTACTGGAAGACGGGCTGGGGCGGCATCAGATAGAAGCGCTGTTATCCCTGCGTTCAACATTGAAAAAAATCACACTACTTTTTTCTGAACATCCATCTGAGCATCCTGATGCAGAACAGCTGGTTGGTTGTTTTAATGATACCTGCCGTTATATTGATGAGCAGAATTACTTTGTTTTGGAAGATTTTATTGATGAACTTATTGGTCAGTTATTACGTGAATGCCCGTTATCCGGATTTGACTACGACCGATGGCTGTTTGAACTGAAAGTGAATAAAGGAAAATTATTATCTCAGTCTGAAACCTCATCTGAGATTAATTCTTTATCAGAAATGGATGGCGATCAAGAGGGAAAAGATGCTTTTTCGTCACTTTTAACAGAAACAATACCAGAAAATAAGGGCAATAAATTATCTGAAAAAACATCTGATAATACAGATGAGTCAGACTCGTTATTTATCCCGGAGCCTGTGAATCCGATTGTTGAAATTCAGGATGATCTGTATGGCGGAGAGCCGGTTTTTAGTGGTGATATTCCGGTATATGGCAGTCATACCGAAAAGGATATATCGGATGAGGGTGTGAATGCGTCGGAGATATCCGTGGTTTCGCCTGCCGATATTATAACAACCGATTCATTAAGTTGTGCCGGAATTTGGCCGATGGTTGCCGGTATGGAAGATATTGAACATCTTCAGGTACAGGCTTACCGGACATTATTTGAATTGAGCCGTGAACTGAATTCAGACTCTGATTTTATGGCTTCTTCGGGTGTAAATTCACCGGGTTTTATGACGACAGCGGGAAGTTCAGTACTCAGTTTAGTAATGCGTATATTTACGGAAGAGAGTGCCCACTCAGATACTGTTTCCTCTGCATTAAAGCAGTTACTTACCGGCGGTACTCAGACAGATAATATCCCTGTTCTGGATGATGCTCAGTTCATGTTATGGATGAAGTTAATGTATACACTTCGTTGTTTGTTTTCTTTGCAACGAACTATTAGACCGGATATCACTGATGATGATTCAGAATTCGAATAATTCAATGGATTCACTGACAACATTCAATTTGTTATCTCAGGAAGCTCTGGCAGGTTATTTGCCCGTGAGACTCTCTGACCAGAGGAAACGCTTTCATCAGAAAGAAGTTGAATTCCGGCTTATCAGGATATTACGTCGCTTCGGGATGGTTGCATCGGAACAGCAGAATAGAGCGGAAAGTTCACTGATTCTGCCATTTCCTGATGATTATGATGAGGATTGGCGATGGTTATTGTTGCTGTGTTCGCAAATTTGTCTTTGTCAGTATTCATTGGAGAAAAATCCCGAATTCAGTGATAGCAAAGAACAGAAAAAGGCCGGTCATAAACTGACTGTGTATATCTGGGGTCAGGGGAGACAACCAATATTGTGCCGGGCATTACTGATTTTTTTATGGCCGCGTTTTTGCCAGTTTCGTTATAGTGCCTGGCTTCGGTATACAAGATATTTACGCAGAAAAACGAGGGGAGAGAGGCGGATCGCCCCCGTTGTCCGTGAAAATTGGCGACGTAAATTTTGTCTTCAGTGGATATCTGCACTCTGGAGTGAAATACAGACGTCGTGTACTACTCTCATTGCGTCGGGGGAGGATGTTTAATCATGGCAACACAATTAACGCAGGCAGGTAATCAGTTACTGACCGAATTGGTGATGGAGGTTAAGAGTGGCAATCTGCGACGCTGTGAAGCATTTGGTCTGACCGATGAAGAGATACGGTTACTGAATAATCTGACCATTGAGGATTTGTACTTTTTATCTCAGAGTCCGGTATCGATTATTACCTGCCAGATTCACCGGGAGAATCTTCGGTTATTACTGACCCGGGCTAAGGAGGAACAGCGTCAAAATATTGTTATTGAACGCTGTCTGGCTCTGGGGGCTTCGATTGAATTACTCAATTATTATTTTGGGCTGATCCCTTCTCAGGTTTCTGCCCGCCGGCGCTTATCCGGCATCCGTATCGGAGTGGGGCGTTCACAGAGTCTGAATGATGAGCAGAAAGCTGAATTATGGCATCGCTGGCAACAGGGCGGTGAGCCTGATTTGGATCGTGATTCAGGGTTGCCATTAATGATGTTATGTGCTGAGAAAATGAATATTTCTCTGACTACGGTCTGGAATTTGTTGCAGGAGTGGAACAGAGAAGGGTTGTTGCCGGTGAAAACAGAAGGAAATGCGCATGTCAAATGAAATTATTTGTCAACAAAATAGATCAATATTGCTGGAGTGTTCCCCCGATATTCCTGACAAAATTCAGAGAAAGGCCCGGGGGGTTTTGTTACGTTATTTTTCAGGGGAACGTCTTTGTAAAAAAGTGAAATGCAGTGGTAAAAAAGGCGGAATTTATCCTGCACTGAAAATTGATATTGGCGCATTCTGGCGTTTACTCAGTGCTGACAACGGTGAAAGCTGGATATTGGTGACTCATGAACGTTATAACAACATTATTCGTCGGTTGTAAGTCGGTTGATACGGATTTGAGTGACTCTTATTTAAAGTAATGTAGTTGATTTTGATACTTTTATGTTATTAACGGGGAATTTTATGCCCACAGCTCCGGAAAGTATACTTCAGTATACTTTGCAGAAAATGCGCCAGCGATTGCAAAATGAGCAATCGCAAAGTTCGTCATATTCTGTTCATAATAAGCTGGTTTTTGCCGGTAATATTCATGATGCAATCCCCCGGCAGTTATTGCTGGAACCCCGCCTTTCACCGTTTGATAAAATGGCCTGGATGATGATCCGGCTTCATGCACTGCAAAATGAAGGTGCCGTATTTCCGACCTATGATGACTTACAGCTTCAGTTAGCCTCGCCTCATAGTCATAAAGCCTCCCGGGAAACCGTCAGCAGGGCATTGTTAATGTTGAGGCTGACGGGCTGGCTCAGTTTATGCCACCGGGTCAGGGATAAACGGGGACGCATCCGAGGAAATATTTATATGTTACATGATGAACCGGTGAATGCGTTTGATGCTGAAACATTAGATCCGCGCTGGATGGATGTACTGGAAAAAAGCTGTTGTCATCCAAATAAAAGTGTACGAACTGTGGCGCTGTCTATGTTGAAAGCTCTGAAAACAGATCCATCAATGCAACATCAGCATACCCGGATGACACTTATCGGGCAGCGGCTGGAAAGTATTCAAACGCCGGAAGCGCTGGCAAACAGGCAACAATTGATACTCAATGCCCAACAGGATAAACATAAAAAAAATCGAACTCAGTATAAAACATCGGGTTCAAAAATCGAACTCAGTACAAAAAAGGGCGAAAAAAGACCGGGTTCGAAAATCGAACTGAGTACACAAACCCAGTCTGATTCAGGGGTTCGAAAATCGAACTGTTACGTACGTAATTCTTTTACACAGAGTGTAAAAAATACGTACGTAAATCAGGATATGCAATATTCAGCGTATTGTCAGGTTCCATTGGAACAAGTGATGGATGATGACGACAGAATTATGCTGGAAAAGCAGTTACAGGCGTTACCGAAAGAGACTGCGATATCCATTGTACAACAGCTGGGACAGGGGCTGAGTACCGGGAGTGTGCGTAATCCGGTTGGGTACATGTTGCAATTGTTAAAAGCTGCCCGTGAAGGTCGCTATAATTCGATTTCTTTCAGTGATGTCGGGCTGAAAGGCACCGGCTCACAGAAAACAGAATGCTGTCAGAAAGTCTCTGAAAATTCACAGGTAATAAGCAAAAACAGAGTCGTTTCTCAGAGGCTAAAAACGACACCAGAAGTTGCTCACAATCATCTTAAGCGTATCAGACGACAGCTTGCCGGTATAACAGATGAATAATTTGAGTTGAAAACAGCCGGATCTGTATTTTTGTTTCCCCGGGAAACACCTTACCAGAGGCATGAACGATGTCAGCAGATGTTTTGTTTCCCGGGGAAACACTTCACCAGAGGCATGAACGATGTCAGCAGATGTTTTGTTTCCCGGGGAAACACTTTACCAGAGACATGAACGATGTCAGCAGATGTTTTGTTTCCCGGGGAAACACTTCACCAGAGATATGAACGATGCCAGCAGATGCACTGTTTCCCGGGGAAACAACACATAGAAAATTATTTTTTGGGAAATATTAATTTTGGGTTGTTTGTATCTGGCAAATATCGTGAAGTCAGATTTCTTTTCGTCTCGGAGAATCCTCATGATTGATGCAAAAAAAAATAATGAAACAGAAGATTCAACCTCATTGAAAGCGGGACCATTAAAGTCTCAATTGTCACTCACCATTCATACCGATGTCGCTATTCAGCTATGGAATGGGCGTAAGCGAAATAATAAAAGTGACTCTGATAACGAAAAACGCTGGTTAACACCCAGTGTTCCTTTGTTCCTGACTACTGCTGCCCGGGTGACTGATGATGCTCTGAAAGGGTTATTGTTTGCAGAAATGTGGTTATACAGGCTGGAACAATATCTGAATACAAGAAGGGAGCGCATTTATTCATTAATGCAGAAGATGGAAGATACACTGAAAATTATTCCTAAAAATATGAATATTTCTGAGATTGAATCCACTGCTCCGGTTAATTTAGATGTATACAGCCGAACACCTGTTGGATATCGCTGTGTCTGGCTTTTAATTGGTGTTGATCAATTAGCTTTAAAAGTTCTTCAGGCTTATCACTATGGGTTAGTTAGTCGTCAGTTGAGGGATAAAACACTGGATGATGCGTGTCATCAGGTGCGTAGTATTTTAGGAATGGCTTTTCGTTATCGGCAAGTTCTGATTAATCGTCATAATCTTGATATTCATAATGATATATATCAGCAGGCTGTTAAGGTTTTTGGTGAATTAGATGCTGATATTATCAGCGGAAAAAAACGTTCTGCTTTTTTACCTTTGCTCAAACACTAAATCAGAGTGAGGTAAGAAGGAGTGTATCCGCTGTGTTTATTTTTACTTAAAAGGACAGATATGATGAATAAATTAAGTTTCGTTCCTTGTTTTTTCTTATTTCTGTTGGCAGGGTGTTCAACACAGGAAATCGCTGAGTGGAATCAGAAAATCAGTGACCTGGGTCATCAGGTCAGTAATACCATGACCGGAGGAAAACAGGAACGAAGTAAAAAAGCGACTGATATGACGATCCCGGTGGATATTGATACCGTCGCATCCCGCCTGCGACGCTATTATGGCTTTACGGATGTGAATGCCAAAGTTGCGGCTCTTCAGCGTGGTACTGAGAATGATTCGTGGGTAGCTCAGGCGATTTTGGCTGAAGGACATACATTTGAAGCAACACCGGGCAGTTATTATAAATTCGGGCATAAGTTGGGTGACACCAATCCCCGGGATGAAGTGATTCTGGAACTGGAAAAGAATGGTGCCGGGACACGGGTATATGTGGTTTATCATTCCTCGTTCAGCGGGCATTTAACGGAGGAGTATGTAGATCCGTTATTTAAGCAGATAAGGGATGTTGCTTCCGGCAACATCAGATAAATGATTTCAGGCTGTTTCCCGGGGAAACAGGAACCATGTTTTTATTGTTTCTCCGGGAAACATACAGACAGGTAAGTCAATGAAACTATTTTTATGCGAAAAACCGTCTCAGGCCAAAGATATTGCCCGGGTAGTCGGTGCGCATCAGCGCCTGGATAATTTTTTTCAGGGAAATGGCGTTCAGGTCGCCTGGGCAAGAGGTCATCTGCTGGAGCAGGCTGAACCGGAGGCTTATGGTGAGCAGTTTGCCGCGCCCTGGCGACAAAGTGCCTTACCCGTTATTCCTGAGCAGTGGAAAATGGTGGTTAAAAAAGATGCGGTTTCGTTGTTTCGGACTATAAAGCAGTTGCTCAGTCAGGCGACGGAAGTGGTGATTGCCACGGATGCGGACAGAGAAGGGGAGGTGATTGCCCGTGAATTACTGGAGGCCTGTCATTACAGAAAAAAGGTGCAACGTTTATGGTTGTCTGCACTGGATGAGGCGAGTATCAGGAAGGCCTTAAATAACCTGTTACCCGGCGAGAAAACGGCCTCCTTATATTCAGCGGGATTGGGACGTGCCAGAGCGGACTGGCTTATCGGCATGAACATGACGCGTCTGTTTACCCTCAAAGCCCGGGAACTGGGTTTTGGCGGGATATTGTCGGTCGGACGTGTCCAGACTCCCACACTGGCCCTGATTGTTCAGCGGGAAAGAGAAATTACGCACTTTGTTTCCAAACCGTTCTGGCGGGTAACCGCGTCTTTACAGCATCAGGGGATTGTTTTTCAGGCGCACTGGCGACCTGCTATGCAATATTGTGATGATGAGCATCGTTGTATTCATGTTCAGGCGGCTCAGGCGGTGGCGCAGCTGTGCCGGCAGGCAGGCAAGGCGACGGTGTGTACGGTAAATGAAACGAAAGGAAAAGCATTGCCGCCGTTGCCGTTTGATCTCGGGACACTTCAGCAGGCTGCCTCAAAACGTTGGGGGTATTCCGCTGATAAAGTGCTTGAAATCGCTCAGAGTCTGTATGAAAAACATAAAGCCACCACGTATCCCCGGACGGACTGCGGGTATCTGCCGGTGTCGATGCGTGCCGATATACCGGTTGTTTTAAACGCATTATCACAAAGTGATCCGGCCTTACAGAATGTGCTGGCACAATTGCAGCCGGCGCGTATTTCCCGGGTCTGGAATGATGCAAAAATTACGGCTCACCATGCGATTATTCCGACCCGGCATACACCGGATTTAAATGCCATGAATGAGGCTGAACTGACTGTCTACAAACTTATCCGTACGCATTATCTTGCGCAGTTTTTGCCGGATCAGGAATGGGACGCGACAGAGGTGTTTTTAGATATCGGCGGACAACAATTTGTTGCCAAAGGAAAAGTGGAAAGGGTGAAGGGCTGGTCTGTATTATTTGTGAAACATGAAGACGATCCGTCAGTAAAAGAAGAGGCAGAAACCGGACAGGAAGCCGGAACGGAAACATTGCCGTCTCTTCATGAAGGCGAATTCTTCGTGGTACAGGAGGCAAAGGTTCTGCAACTGGCGACCACACCGCCGAAACCCTATACGGATGGTACATTGATTGCGGCCATGAAAAATGCGTCATCTTTTATTGCCGATCCGACATTAAAAAAAGTGCTGAAAGAAAATGCGGGGCTGGGAACAGAAGCGACCCGGGCGGGGATCATCACCACGCTGGAAAACAGAAAGTTGATAGTCAGGCAGAAAAAAACGCTCCGGGCGACAGACACTGGCTGTCAGCTGATTGATGCCCTGCCGGCAGTCTGTACGGATCCGGGAATGACAGCGTTATGGGAACAATCACTCGAACAGGTGGCACAGGGAAACTTGTCTCTGGATGTGTTTATGCAAAAGCAAATCAGCTGGCTGGTCCATCTCATTAAGAAAGGGTCGGAAATGCCGCTGGCACTGGATCTGCCGCCGATGCCATCCTGCCCAGTGTGTCAGAATAAGATGGTATTACGGGAAAGCAGTAAAGGACGTTTCTGGAGTTGTCAGCATTATCCGGATTGTAAAGGGAGTGTACCATTACCAGAAAAAATGCAGGGCGTCACACGGGTGGTTAAAAAAAGAAAGAAGGCAGTGAAGAAGAGCATAACAGGACTCTTTACCTGAGTGATAATTACCGTTAGCATAGCCGACGCTGGGAAAGGCATCAAAAAGTGATAACTCACCTCCTTGACAGGGTGTGTTATTAAGGCGCAGTAACTCCATGAAAAAAGCGCCGGGGCTGGTTGAACCCCTGGAGTTTATTTTTACATCGCTGAACAGATGCAACAGCAAGGCGTTATCGAAAGGTAACGCCTTTTTTATTTGACAAAGGTTATTCAGCTATGTGATTAAGTACCGGAATCACCCAGTCCGGGCAGGAGCAGCGCTGTTTTTTCCGGTAGACATAATCAGGATTTTATTTTACCGCTCTGGCAGAACAAGATCTGCGTATTATATTTTCAATGAGTTGAGTGCGGTTTTTTTGAGTCAGATGATGTTGTAAACAGATTTTTAGTTTGTCTTTGTTATTTCTTTTATTTCTCTGTTTTTAAGTTTCGTGCTCTGATTTACACTTTTGCTTGACAAATAAAAAAAGCAGATTAATCCTTATTCTGCTTATATCGTTGCATAATGCAACCGCCAATGCTCGGGTCATCTGCGACGAGCGCCTACGGGTGATGACAAGCCGAAGTTCCGGTTACCTGCGAGGAACGTCTGAGGATGGTAACAAGCCGAAGTTCCGGTCATCTGCGAGGAACGTCTGAGGATGATGACAAGAAGTAACTCCGCTTATCCTTGAAAGCGGGCGGAGGGTGATAACAGAATAGCGTTATCATCAGGATCACCTTATACAATGCAAGTCGTCAGTTCGCAGTTCGGGAGCAATCCTGTTACTGACCCCGGTGGGAAACACGTTCCTGCCGGGACGATGTTTCTCATTTTTTTACCTTTTTTATCCGATGGAGAGACATCATGACAAGCAAAAATACGGCAACATCTGAAAATAAATACTTTAATCTTCATGTGAACGGGATTGGGTATTTATCGAATATCCGTCAGGTTAACGGCCCTAAAGGGCAGTTTTTAACCGCAGTGATTAATGCACTCAGTGGACCGGCTGATAACCCTGTGTATGTTCGTTTTGATACGACAGTCGTCGGGGAGAATACGGTCTCACTGGTCAGACGGTGTATTAAAGCGGTGGATGAGGACAAAAAAGTCCTGACCGGGTTTACATTAAGTAATCTGGCCTCCGATATTTTCACCCTGACAAAAGGTGAACATGCCGGAGAACAGCGGGTCAGCCTGAAAGCCAGGCTGCTGAATATTGACTGGATTAAAATCGGTAAAGAAGTGGTCTATAAAGCCGAGAAAAACCAGTCAACCCCACCGGGGAATGAGCAGCCTGCATCCAGAGAGTATGCAGCTGATTCTTTTTAGTCATTAATAAGGAGTTTTCTGTGACTAAAAATACACAACAACCGGTACATGATGCGTTATTTAAGCAGTTTTTAACGCATCCTGAGAATGCCCGGGATTTTTTTGCGGTGCATTTGCCGGCTAATATTCTGCCCTTGTGTGATTTAAGTACACTGCGCCTGGAGCCAGCCAGTTTTGTGGAGCACCGGTTACGTCAGCTGCATTCGGATGTGCTGTATTCCGTGCAGACAACGGAAGGGGAAGGGTATATCTACTGCCTGATAGAGCACCAGTCAAAACCGGATCGGTTAATGGGTTTTCGTCTGATGCATTATGCGATGTCAGCGATAGCGCATCATCTGAAAAAATCGCCGGCGGATAAGACACTGCCGTTGGTGGTGCCGTTTCTGTTTTATCAGGGCAGTGTTTGTCCTTATCCGTACAGCATGAACTGGCTGGACGGGTTCGCGGATCCGGCGCTGGCTCAGCAACTGTATACCCGGTCATTTCCGTTAGTGGATTTGAGTGTGCTCAGTGATGAGGAAATCCTGACACACAAGGGTGTTGCCCTGCTGGAGCTGGTTCAGAAACATATTCGGACCCGCGACGGTTTAATGGCGGTATTGCCGATAATCGCGCAGATAATTAACTCGCAACACAATACGGTTGACCAGGTGAGGAGTGTGATAGAATATATTGCCTATCAGGGGTATATTCTGGATGAATCCCGCTTTTTCAGCCAATTGATTGCACTGTCACCGGAGTATAAAACGATGCTGACAACGATTGCAGAACAACTTGAGCAAAAAGGTATCGAAAAAGGTATCGAAAAAGGTATCGAAAAAGGTCGTGAAGAAGGTATCGAAGTAGGTATCGAAAAAGGGCGTACCGAAGCCCTGATTGCAATGACCCGCTCATTATTACAACAGGGCGTTGATCTGAACATTATTATGCAATGTACCGGATTGACCCGGGAAAAGATTGAGTCATTAAAACATTAATCTTTTCTGTTTTTACTCTCAAATGCCGGCATGACTGCCGGCATTTTTTATACCCGCCGTTTTCTTTTTTTTTTGGAATAATAATTTCTCATTGAGAGCGCTTGCTTTTCTGCGCACAGTGTGCCTGTGACTTTATTTTATTAACACAGGACAGAAAATGCGTATGAAAATTCTCCCGATATGTCTTGCCCTGACCTCACTGCTGTTGGGGGGCTGTGCAGATAAACCCTCCCGGCCTGCGGAACCGGTGGCTGACACCGCGATCCCGGTCAGCATCGGTCATGTTCAGCCGGTACTCTCGGATATTTATCCGTCAGCCCCGGAGGTGGTGCGTTATGATCGTTACCGGTTGGTTGATATTTCGCCTTCACAGGCACAGCGTTACCCGCTGGAACAAATTGTTCACCTACGTATTCCTGCGTCCGTCTCCCCGACAGTCGGAGATGCGCTGCATTATGCCCTGCGTGATTCCGGATATCGTCTGTGCACGTCCGATGGACAGGCGAACCGTCTTTACCGTCTGCCGTTACCCGCTGTTCAGTATCAGATGGGGCCGGTTCGCCTGAATGTGGCGTTACAGATCCTTGCCGGTCCGGCCTGGCAGTTGTTGGTGGATGATGTGCAACGGGAAGTCTGTTACCAACTTCGTCCGGAATACACGCCGTCTGAGCCGGCTGTTAGTGCAGCTTCCCCCTCATCCGCTGCTTTGACCGCGCCACTTTCTGCGGGCAGTACGCCATTGCCAGTGCCTCCGGTGCTGAATACCTCTGCCGGACATGGCGGTGTGAATAAGGTTCATCGCGGAGGATGGCTGAAATGAGTGCTCCTGCTAAATCTTACGCTGTCCGGACCGTGATTATCGGAGGCCAGGTATTGTTTGCCAGTCTGTGCGTGGCAGCTGTGCTGGCGTTGCTGAATATTGCTGATACGCAGGAGAAACAGTTGTCACTGCTTGACCAGCGATTACAGGCGGTTGAGATGACGATGGCTGATCCTGTCACGCATGACGGGATGAATGCGCAACTGGATGTGATTCGTCAGGAGCTGGCGACGCTGAAACAGGACGCGGCATCACAGAGCGACACCCTCAGAACGGTAACAGAGAAGCTGGCCGTTGCCAGCAAATCGGATGAGCAGATTACGCTGTTATCGGACGGGCTGGAAAAACGGCTGGCGCAACTGGAAACCCGACAGGCACAGTGGGCACTGGCGTTACATCAGTTGCAGGAACAGCGTCAGCCGGTGCAAAAAACGGTCAATCCTCCGGTTGTCAGAGTAAAAAACACCACGCCGGAGACTTCCCGTCCCGGGGCTTCTGTCCGTGCATCCCGGACCGTGCCGTTTCAGTTAACCGCCATTGAACAGCGGGGCGGTCGTCGTCTGGCAGCTCTGGCACCTGTGGATATCCGTCAACTGGGGCAGGTGCAATTAGTGCCGGTCGGTGGGCGGTATCAGGGCTGGGAAATGACCGACATTCAGACTGACCGTGTGACATTACGTTATCAGGGGCGCACGGTGACATTGCGCCTGCCATAAAAGGAATGCCGTGATGAAAAACATAAGATGCGTGGTTTTATTGGGCGGGTGTCTGATGTCCGCACCGCTGACAGCTGCACAGTCTGTTTCCGGGACAACCCAACCGGTTCAGATTGAGGCGGGGAAATCGGCTGAGAGTCAGACTCAGTCATTGCAGTATGAGGCGCGGGAATGGGGACTGAGTGCAGAGGAGTATGCCCGTTTTGAGGCGCTGATGAAAGGGCGGCGCGGTATTCAGTCTCCCGGACTGGATCCGCTGACGACACTGGGCATTGAGGCCCGGTCAGATGAGGAGCGCCGCCGGCTGGCTGAAAAGTGGGTACAGCAGGAATTTGCCCGGGCGGAAAAAGAGCTGGCGTTTCAGCGGGAAGTGGATGCGGCCTGGAAACGGCTTTATGGCCAGATATTACCGGTCAGTCTGGGAACAGCCGGCGGAACCGCCGGGATGGTACAGGGAACAGCACAGCGCCGGCAGGCGTTGTTTGTGCAGGCGGAAAATTGTAGTGCGTGTGATGTCCGTCTGGCCACCCTGCTGGCCGGCAAACAGCCGTTTGATATTTATGTGCTGGGCACAAAGGGGGATGATAACCGGCTGCGAGCCTGGGCCAGACAAAAAAATATCCCGGCAGAGCGCGTCAGAAAGCGGGAAATTACGTTAAATCATGATGGCGGTCTCTCGCTTCAGTACGGACTGACCACCACACCGGTGGTGATGCAACAGTTACCGGATGGGCGGTGGCGTCCGCTCACACCTTAATCCGGAGGCGTGATGCGTAAAAATTCCCTGCTCATGCTTGTCCTGCTGCTGTTTTCCGTGCCGTTACCGGCGCGGGAGGTGCCGCCGGGCTACCGTGAGGTGGCCCGGCAGGAGAATGTACCGGCAGAAGCGCTGTATTCCCTGGCACTGACGGAGTCATCCTGGACATTACCGGCACATCACCCGCAGGCCGGTGAAATCCATCCCTGGCCGTGGACGCTGAATGTGGCCGGTAAAGGATACCGTTATCCGACACGGCAGGCCGCCTGGCAGGCCTTACAGGCATTTTTACAGACGACATCCCCCAAGCGCATCGATGTGGGCATTGCACAGGTCAATTTAGGCTGGAACGGGCATCACTTCCGTTCCACCTGGGAGGCCTTTGATCCTTATACCAATCTGCATGTGGCAGCCCGTATTCTGAAGCACTGTTATGACGCGTCACCGGGCAGCTGGCTCCGTGCTGCCGGCTGTTATCACCATCCGGCGGGCGGTCAGCCCGCCACCCGTTATAAAGGTATCGTCCGGCGTCAGCTGGCAACACTGACGGGCGGTACCCAACCTGTCCCCGCTCATTTACCAGTAGCCATTGCAGAACGACCGGTATCGTTTGTGTGGATAGAACCGGAGAACAAAACCAATGCGAAATAATTCTGAAGAAAAGACAACGCGTGCCTTTTATCCCCTGTCCGTCCTGGGGATGCTGCTGTTTTGCGTTACCGGCGGCAGTCAGGCGGCGTTAACGGTGGTGGCGGATTATGGCGGGCAGTCGACCGCGTCTTTTTATGACGCAATCAATAATGCCCCGAATGAATGGACAACAACGCCGGCGTCCCGCCCCCTGCCGTCCATGATGGCTCCATCAATGGTGTTGCCGGTTGAGACACCGGAAATGACACCGGGTGAGGTGGATGACCGCGCGTTGCATTTACCGGGGATTGGGGCTCTGTATCTGGTGGGAGATGATCCGTTATCCCGGGCCTGGCTCACTCAGCATGCCGCCCGGCTGAAGGCAATGAATGCGGCCGGGATGGTGGTGAATGTGAAATCGGACGCCGGATTACAGACGCTTCAGGCGCTGGCTCAGGGAGGACTGCTCTCCCCGGCATCCGGCACCGATTTGGCTCACCGTCTTCAGTTATCCCATTACCCGGTTCTGATCACGGAAACCGGGCTGACCCAGCAGGTGAAGTAATGTTACCGCCGATATGGCCCTCAGACGGAATTGATTCCCCGGTATTCTGGCTGGCGGTGCTGATGTGGTGTGTGTTCTTTGTTGTGATGGGGATCCTGGGGAAAAGAAAACGCACTGCCCACCGTCATCGTCACTGTCACGGGAAAAAAACGCCTGTGCCGGAAAAAGAAAATCCGTCAGAGCCTCCTCATGGTTAAGCACTGTTTCCCCGGGAAACACCTTACCAGAGGCATGAACGATGCCAGCAGATGTTTTGTTTCCCGGGGAAACACTTTACCCGAGGTATGAACGATGCCAGCAGATGTTTTGTTTCCCGGGGAAACACTTTACCCGAGGTATGAACGATGCCAGCAGATGTTTTGTTTCCCGAGGAAACACCTTACCAGAGGCATGAACGATGCCAGCAGATGTTTTGTTTCCCGGGGAAATACTTTACCCGAGGTATGAACGATGCCAGCAGAGACACTGTTTCCCCGGGAAACACTTGTGAAGTTTTGAACACTGTTTCCCGGGGAAACACTGAAAAAGAGTCTGAGAGAATGAGTGATCGTTATGTGATAGAGGCCTGGCTGCGACCGGCCGTGGAATTAAACAGTGCCCTGGTGTCCGGCGGGGCGGCGTTTGTGTGTGCGGTGGCCCCCTGGGCTGTGGCATTGTCGCCGTCCGTGAGTTATGTCACCGCCGGCGCGTTTGCCGGTTTTTCCGCACTGCGTGCGCATCAGGGATTCCGGGTCTTACGTTACCGCCGGAATCTCCGGCGTCTGCCCCGTTATCAGGTGACCTCGGCACAGGTGCCGGTCAGCCGGCAGCGTCTGTTTCTGGGAAAAGGGTTTCAGTGGCAGCAAAAACACACACAACGCCTGCTGGAAACCCGGCGTCCGGAAGTGGAGCGGTATGTTCAGCCGCCGGTACATTACCGGCTGGCCCGGCAGTTTGAACTCCGTTTTGAATCCCGTTTCCCGGCGGTTTGCCGGCTTTTGCAAAAAGACAGCCGGCTGAATCCGGTCCGTCCGTTGCCACCAGTGGGAGGAGATCCGGTGTTACACGGTGTGGAGCCGGATGAAGTGAATGTGACCATGGATTTGCGTGAACGGGTCGGTCATATGCTGGTGCTGGGGACCACCCGTGTCGGCAAAACCCGTCTGGCGGAAGTGCTGATCACCCAGGATATCCGCCGTGGGAATATCACGATTGTTTTTGATCCGAAAGGGGATGCGGATTTGCTGCGCCGGATGTGGGCGGAAGCGCACCGGGCAGGACGCAGTGAGGAGTTTTATGTGTTTCACCTGGGCTGGCCGGATATCAGTGCCCGTTATAACGCCATCGGGCGTTTTGGCCGGGTATCGGAAGTGGCCGGACGGGTTGCCGGACAATTATCCGGCGAAGGGAACAGTGCGGCGTTCCGGGAGTTTGCCTGGCGGTTTGTCAATATTATTGCCCGGGCACTGGTTGCTCTGGGGGAGCGTCCGGATTATGCGAAAATTTTACGTTATGTCACCAATATCGGGGAACTCTATCAGACGTATTCGATGCAGGTGATCAAAGCACAACTGCCGGATTTGTTTGCCCAAATCGAGAATGCGCAGAACGCGCTGACAGTCGAGGATGTGCCCCGTCATCTGCAAAGTGATCCGAAAGCCGTGGCGATCTGGGCAACAGAGCTGGCGTTAAGCAGTGAGAAAGGGAAAAAAATCTATGATCCGATTCTGGACGGGTTGCGCAGTGCGATCCGTTATGACCGGACCTATTTTGATAAAATTGTGGCCTCCCTGCTGCCGTTACTGGAAAAGTTGACTACCGGAAAAACCGCCGCTCTGTTATCGCCGGATTACACCAATATGCAGGATCCCCGTCCGATTTTTGACTGGCAGCAGGTGATCCGGAAAAAAGGGATTGTGTATGTCGGGCTGGATGCATTATCGGATGCGGAAGTGGCGGCGGCGGTGGGAAATTCCATGTTTGCGGATTTGGTCTCGGTAGCTGGGCATATTTATAAATTCGGGACTCAGGATGGTCTGCCGGAGGAAGGGCACGCCGGAAAATTACCGATCAGCCTGCATTGCGATGAGTTTAATGAACTGATGGGGGATGAATTTATTCCGTTACTGAACAAGAGCGGGGGCGCGGGGATTGAAGTGACGGCCTACACACAGACCTGGTCTGATATTGAGGCCCGGCTGGGGAATGCTGCTAAATCGGCGCAGGTCACCGGTAACTTTAACACCCTGGTGATGCTACGCGTCCGTGAACTGATGACCGCAAAATTACTGACAGAACAGTTACCGGAAGTGGATATTTACACCAAAACCCTGGTATCCGGGATCACCGATATTTCCAATCCGGGACAGGGGAGTGATTTTACCTCCAATACCCAGGACAGGGTCAGTATGGTGGCGAAACCCTTACTGTTACCGGCGGATATTATTCAGTTACCGAAAGGACAGGCGTTTGCTCTGCTGGAAGGCGGAAAGTTGTGGAAGATCCGGATGCCCCTGCCGGCGGCGGAGGACGATGCGCTGATGCCACCGGATTTGCAAAAAATCGCACAGTATATGGAGAAAAATTACCGTACCGGCGAAACCTGGTGGACAGCCGCGTCATTTTCAGATGCGCGGCCTGATACAGACGGAATGAAGGTGACAGAAATGACGCCGGATACGGAAGGAGGCAACGATGGCAACAGCTGAAGCCCGTCAGGAAACCCCGCGCCATCCGGCAAAAGAACCCGGTTTGCCGGCGAAACTGATGTGGCACTGGCCCTGGGCTGTTATCGGGGTATTACTGGCCTCCTGGGTATGCAGTCTGGTGATTGAATGGGTCGGGATTGCATTCTTCTGGCCGGACGAAGGAGCAGACCACAGCCGGCAGGTGATGTTAACCGAGAGCGGATATCTGTCGGAAGGGTTTACCCGCAGTCTGCTGATGTCCAGTCCGGCGCAGTGGCTGGCGCATACCATTGAGCAGGCATACCGGTGGTTGTTTGTGGAGTCCGGCCTGATGGACAGCTGGCAGAACGTATACCCAGTGTCATCGGTCAATGGGAATGCGGTCGCCCGTGAACTGGATAACTGGCGGAGCGGGTTGGTGTCTGAACTGAGGGATTATCTGCTGGCGACAGTGTATGTGACGCTGACGTTTTTTATCCGGGTGACCATTCTGGTGCTCTCTGTGCCGCTGTTCGTACTGGTTCTGCTTGTGGCTGTGGTGGAAGGTTTGGGGCGACGTGATTTGCGGCGTTATGGCGCCGGATATGAATCCAGTTTTGTGTACCATCACGCAAAAAAATGGATAAAGCCCTTATTTGTTATTCCCTGTTTGTTATATTTATCCTGGCCTTCGGCCATCAATCCGACGCTTTTACTGTTGCCTGCGGCAGTGTTACTGGGTATCGCAGTCACTGTCACTACGGCTTCGTTTAAGAAATATTTATAACAACATAATTTTGAAGGTGTTTATGAAAAAACTTGCATTATTTGTTGTTGCTGTCAGTAGTTTGTTAGGAAGTAGTTGTGCGCTGGCAGATAACCATACCTTATCTCTCGGTTATGCACAGGCGAAAGTTCAGGATTTTAAAAATATCCGGGGTCTGAATATGCAATACCGTTATGAGTGGGACTCTCCGGTCAGTATTGTCGGGTCAGCCACTTATATGAAAGGGGATGAAGATTATTCTGATTATGGATATGACAGCGGATATAACGGAAAAACAGAACTGAAATATTATTCATTATTAGTGGGACCCGCTTATCGCATTAATGATTATGTCAGTTTTTATGCTGTTGCCGGATTTGCACACACAAAAGCAGAAGATAAAACCACGTATCTGACGCAGTACACGGAAGAAATGAGTCAGAGTAAAACATCTTTTGCTTATGGTGCCGGGATTCAGTTTAATCCGCTTGAAAATATGTCAGTGGGACTGGGGTATGAGGGAACCCGGGTAAAATATAACGATAATGTCTCCATTAACGGATTCAATGTTACCGTTGGGTATCGCTTCTGAGTGAAGCTGGACAGAGACACACAACACTTGTTTTTGTGTGCCTCTGTCAGCAGACAAGCGGCATCGCCGCGCGTCAGTCATTTTCGTTGTTCGCCGTCAGCGAATATAAAAAGGGCATCGCTGTTTCCTGTGCAGGGTTGAGTTGCCAGCCACAGGATTTGAGTAATGCAGTAAATCCGGCGATATCTCCGCTGATTTTTACCGGCAACTGGGCTATCTGTTTACCGTTACTATCAAAAGCGGCATCCAGCGCGACATTGAACAGATAAAGGGCATTGCGGGTGTTATCCGGTATCAGGGCATGCCGTCCGTGCCAGGCTTTATTATTTAATATCTGGTAGGAAAAACCGGCTTCTTTGGCGGATTCAAACGCATAAGTGAGGCGGAACAGATCACTCTGGTCATTTAACGTACCGGTGCAGGAGCGGTACAGATAATCCAGTCTTTGTGGTAGTTTGGCGCGGGCACCCAGTGTCCGTCCCTGTCGCAGTAACCAGTCAATATCTGCCGTGACTGCCCGGTCAAAACGGTGTTGTTTTTTAGCCGTTGCCAGCCAGCGGATTAAAAACAAGTTTTTTTGCATCTCGGATTTGACCTGTCCGTCCTGTTCTGCCAGATGCAGCGCAATCAGTGCGCACCAGGCAAAATGCCCGGATTTTTGAGTGATTGTCAGTGTCATAGGGATACTTTTTATTTCTTCGTTTCATCTATTTTCGCAAAAAGCAAGAAAAATAAAAAATCAATTATTTGCTGTTTTTCGTCAGTTTTTTACCGGTGATGCCACGTTAACGGTCTTTGTGGCGTCGTTATACGATGATTTTTTCCTGTTTTTCCTTATTGGCACTGACCTTAAATCAGCCTGATTTATTCTGTTCAGCAAATATTTTGTTTCCCCGGGAAACAGATTTTACGCTTTTACAGCTATTGGCTATCAGACTGTTTTTTATTCGGTTCGTTTAATATCACTTCTCTGTACGCATCTGTCACACCTTTGGGTCTATTGCAAGCATAAAATAAATTATTTTTTTTCGAATATGAATTGTTTGCTGTTTTTTCTGCCCGCCTTTTTTACCCTGACTCCACATTCACCGTCTTTAAGGAGTCGTTATGCGATTATTTTCTCCTCTTCCTCCCCTGTGTGCACTGATGGTCAGTGCCTGTCTGGTGTGCCCGGCACAGGCCGGGGAAAAAGATGAACTGGCGCTGACCTTAAAACAGCTTGAACACATCCAGGCCAGCCTGGAGCGTGCCCGTATTCAGGCAAATCAGGACAATCCCGCCCGTTTTTATTTTGATTATTCCCGCGCCTCCAGAGAGGTGGAGATTATCCGGCAGGGGATTGCCCGCTATCTGGAGCCGTCCCGTGCCCAGCCCATGGTGCCGGTGAATGTGGCGGAGCCTCTGCGCGGGGATTACCGCCGGGAGCAGCGATGAATCCGTCACAGCAGGCGGCGTTTGAGGCCGCTGCCGGCCCGGGGATGTCCCCCTCTGTGCTGAATCTGTTGTGTATCGGAGCCTTACTGGCCGTGCTGTTTTTATGGGCGGCCTGGGGACTGGTTGATGTGTACCGGGGCTGGGCAAATGACAGTGTCCGTGCCGCCAAACTGGGGCAGTTTGCTGTCCGGGCGGTGATATTACTGGTGGTCTGCATCTGGATGTTTGCCAGCTGAGTATGTTGTTGACTTTATTTTACAGGATGAAAGGTCATTTTATGAAGATGAACACGTTTTGGGTACGTGGTGCCCGCCGTATGGGGGCGTCAGTGATGACGTTATGGACGTTATTCAGTCTGATGCCGGCGTATGCCGCGCTGCCACAGGTGGAGCCCCCCTCTTCCGGCGGTGGTGGCGGGCTGATGGATACGATTAAAGGGTATCTCAATGACGGCATTGTGATTGGCGGGCTGGTTGTGGCGGCGGTGGCTTTTATAGTGGTGGCCATTGCGGCAGTTTCCACCTTCAATGAAGTCCGGGACGAAAAAGCCGGCTGGGGTAAATTCGGCGCGATTGTTGTGGTCGGTGTGGTCCTGATTGTGGCGGTCGTCTGGCTGGCCGGAAAATCTGCCACCATTATTTTTTAAGCGGAGGCCACGATGCAGACCATCGATTTTATGCCGGATCGCTTAAATGCGGAACCCACCGTCTTTCGCGGATTTACCACCCATGAAATGTTTGCGGCTGCCGGCGTCGGTTGTGCGGGCGGGTTCGTTATCTGTATTCCGCTGTTACCGCTGGCCGGCTGGGTTATTCTGCCGACCGGGGCACTGATTATGCCGTTGGTCGTGGTATTTTTCGGCGGCACCTTTCTGACCCGCATCAAACGCGGAAAACCGGAAAATTATCTCTACCGCCGGTTGTCCTGGACGCTGCAAACCGGGTTTGCCCGCACCCTGCCGCTGACCGGGCGGCTGACCGAAACATCCCTGATCACGGTGTCTCAGGGCTGGTTTTTACGCCGGACGCAGGCGATGTCACTGTGCCGGTATTTTGCCGGAGGCCGCCATGAGTAAATTCCGTCATGCCCTGCAAAACCGGGATCAGCATATTCTGACCCTGCGGGTGATCTGCGGGGTACTGATTCTCTGCCTGTTGGTGGCGTTTACCGGCTGGATGCGGGCGCCGGATAAACTGACCATCCATAATCCGCCGGATTTACGATCCGGCAGTACGCGAGCATGGTGGGAAGTGCCGCTACCGACAGTGTACGCCTTCAGCTTTTATATTTTTCAGCAGCTCAATGCCTGGCCGAAAGACGGTGAGGTGGACTATCCGCGCAAGATTGCGCAGCTCAGTGCCTATCTGACGCCGTCCTGCCGGGCGTATTTTGAGAAAGAGGCCGCTTACCGCACCACGCTCGGGGAGCTGAAAGGACGCTCCCGGGTGGTGTATGAAATCCCGGGGCGCGGGTTCAGTGAGGATAAAGTCCGGATGATTGACCGGGATCACTGGATAGTGCGTCTGGATTTGGTCGCGGATGAATATTTCAGCGCCGAGCCGGTCAAGCGGGCGACGGTGCGCTATCCGGTGAAAGTGGTGCGCTGGGAGGGGGATCCGGAAAGCAATCCGTTCGGGCTGGCCCTGGACTGCTATGACGGGACACCTCAGCGTCTGGAAGCCGCGGAGCAGAATAAGGAGGCCAGTCAATGAGTATCAAACATCATCTGACCGCCTGTGCGCTCGGGGTTTCAGCGGTGCTTTCTGCGGTTTCACTGCCGCTGCCGGTGCAGGCGGTGGAGCTGGTCCGCTGGGAGCGTATTCCGCTGCCGGTGTCCCTGCATGTGGGGGAAGAACGCATTGTGTTTGTGGAAAAAAATGTGCGTGTCGGGTTTCCGCCGTCCCTGAATGAGAAACTGCGGATACAGAGTACCGGCGGGGCGGTTTATTTGCGGGCGGAAAGTGCGTTCCCGCAGACCCGCCTTCAGTTACAGGATGTGGAAAGCGGGGAAATTCTGTTGCTGGATGTGACGGCCACGGCCGGCAAAGGGGCGCTGGAGCCGGTACGGGTGGTGTACAGCGGGGAGGTCAGTACTCAGCGTGACAGTCAAACCGTCAGACGCAGCGGGCAGAGCGGCGGGAACGCCGGCAATACGGTCCCGCCGGCAGCCGGAACCGGGGAACGCACCGCGAAACCCCGTTATCCGGCGCCGTTACCCGTTTTACTGACCCGCTATGCCGCCCAGAATCTGTATGCGCCGTTAAGAACGGTGGAGCCGGTCCCCGGCGTACAGTCGTTGTCACTGACCTTACCGAAAACGCTGACAGCACTCTACCCGTCAGCGCCCTTGACCGCTCAGCCACTGGCCGGCTGGCAGGCGGCAGAGTACCGGGTGGTGGCCGTGAAACTGACCAACCAGTCCGCCCGGAAAGTGGTGCTGGATCCCCGTCAGTTACAGGGGCAGTTTGTCAGCGCCACGTTCCAGCATCAGTGGCTGGACGCGAAGGGCACGCCGGAGGATACCACCACGGTGTATCTGGTGATGAAAGGTAAACCGGATAAGGCATTTCCGGCGGAGCCGACTGTCCGGAGGACGGGAGGGAAAGCCCGATGAAAGTGACATCCAATACGCTGGTCAAAATTCTGGTGCTGTCTGCCCTGGCGATGGCGGTGCTGATTGGTATCAAAAGCTGTCAACCGGAGACACCGGCCGGCAACGGCGGGCAGGACAGCCTGTCCCAGTCGATTAATGATCTTGACCCGGGGGAGCTGAAGACGCTCGGGATTGAGGGGGATACCCCGGCCGATACGCTGCGGACGCTGATTGGCACCATGAAAACGGTGCGTGACCGTCAGGCGGAGCTGATTGCCCAAAACGAGAAATTGCTGGAAGAGAACACGCAGTTGCGTAACCGGCAACAAAATGTCTCCGGCCAGATACAGTCCGCAGTGGCCTCCGTCCGTCAGGAAGCGGAGAGCCGGCAACGCGCCATGGAGCAGGAGCAGCAGACGCTGATGCAACGTCTGGATACCCTGGGGGCGTCGCTGACCGCTCCGTCAGGTGGTCAGGCAGCACAGGGCCACGGACACGGCGATATTCCATTGGGGCTGGGGCTGGATGCCCAGGGCAGTGGGCTGACAGTGAAAGACGGGCTGTTGTGGGCTGAGCCGCAGGATGCACAGCCGGCTGAACCGGGGCGGATGGTTAACGGACAACCGGCTAAACCGGCGTTTCCGACGTCCTTTCTGGAGGATAACGCCATTACCCGTCAGAAAGCGGAACTGGATCGGGTGGCCAAAAATCAGCGCACGCTGTCCGGTACGGCGGACGGTGAGGCACATACTGAACCGGCTTATACCCTGCCGGAGAATGCCACCCTGGTGGGGAGTCAGGCGATGACGGCGTTGCTGGGCCGGGTACCTATCGACGGTAAAGTGACCGATCCGTATCCGTTTAAGGTGGTGGTGGGAAAAGACAACCTCACGGCGAACGGCATTGAGTTACCGGATGTGGAAGGGGCGGTGATCAGTGGCACTGCCACCGGTGACTGGACGTTGTCTTGTGTGCGGGGGGATATCACTTCGATCACCTTTGTCTTTACGGACGGCACGGTCCGCACGGTGCCGAAGCCGGCTGACCGGACGGACGGCGGCAGTCAGGCCGGCAGTGGACAGAATGCCCGCAATAACGGCGGATCGCTCGGCTGGATCTCGGATGAGAGCGGGATTCCGTGTATCAGCGGTGAGCGTAAAACCAATGCCGGCACCTATCTGCCGACCCTGTTTGCCCTGACGGCAGCCGCCTCGGCCGGGGATGCGATGTCACAGAGTCAGTATACCGCGCAGAACACCGGTTACGGTATCACGTCCACGCTCTCCGGGGATGCGGGGAAAGCGGCACTGGGTAGTGCCATCGGCGGCGGGTTTAAGGATGTGGCGGACTGGGTGAAATCCCGCTACGGGCAGACCTTTGATGCGGTGTATGTGCCACCGGGGCAGAAAGTTGCGGTGCATATCAGCCGTCAGATCCCGATTGATTATGAATCACAGGGACGCCGGGTGAACTATGGCTTTTCACTGACAGAGGGTGAGGAAGGAGGTCTGGAGTGACATATTTTGCGAAGCCGGGATCGCCGGCCGTGATGCCGGTGACGTTTCCGCTGGTGTTTGTGTTCAGTGCCGGAAAGGCCGATTGCACCGGAAGTCATTTTTGCCTGACGGTGGCCGGTCATCAGGTGTTTGATGATGAGCAACAGCAGCTGATTGCCGGCATGTCACCGGCGATGATACAGCTGGCGTGGCAGGTTGCCGCCGGTGGGGCGGCCGGGGCGGTGCTGTCTGTCGGCCGTCACCGGGTGGCGCTGTGTGACAACGACATTACCGTTTACCGGTTTGCCCCGGGGAATAAGGCGTACCCGCAGGACCGTGACTGGGATCGTCTGCTGTACACGGTGTTTAAAGGAGAGACGCCGGATAAAGCCGGCTGGCAATGCGTGCCTTTTTCATTATCGGAACTGAACTGTCACGGTGAGTTTGCCCGGCTGAACTGCCGGGGGGCGGTTCTGAAGGGAGCGGGAGGGATCATACTATGAGACTGATGAAAGGCAGTGTGCTGTGCGCACTGGTGTTTTTACTGGCCGGCTGTGCTACCTCCAAAGAGGAACTGCTGCCGGCGGGAAACAGCGACATGATGGCTATCTGGTCAGGCAGACAGGCTGACCCGGACAGTACGGACAGCCGGACGGTGACGGAAGCCGCCCGCAGTACGCTGCGTCGCGGGCTGACGAACGAGGAAGCGGCGCGACGTCAGCAGGCGAACACGGCGTATACCCGGACACAAAGCAGTGAGATCCATCAGCAGTTTCCGCGTCTGCCGAACCCGGACATGGTGATGTATGTGTTCCCGCATCTCTCGGCCGGCAATCTGCCGGTGCCGGGATACAGTACGGTGTTTCCGTTTTATCACCAGGTGCAGTATGCCCTGCCGGGTGAGCGTGTGGAGGGCTTGTGATGGGATTTTCATTATTCCGCTCACGCCGGAAAGCGAAGGTGGTTTCTGCTGAAAAAACGGCTGACAAAGCCGTACACCGCCGTAAACCGGCAGAGAATGCCGGTTTAGCCCGTCAGCCGCTTTCCCGTCCTGGGAAAATGACCCGGGCGGATGAGCAGAAGATTTACCACGCGAATCCGTCTTTTATTGATTACCTGCCCTGGGTGGAATTTCTGGATGAGGAGCAATGCCTGCTGCTTGATGACGGGGTGTCGGTCGGGGCGGTGTATGCCGTTGAGCCGGCACCGACGGAAGGGCGCTCCGGTGACCGTCTGCTGGAAATCCGGGATGCGGTGGAGGATGCGCTTCAGGACAGCCTGGATGAGCATGATGATAACCCGTGGGTGGTACAGTTTTTTTGTCAGGATGAGGACGACGTGAGCGTCACGCTGGCCACCTTGCGGGACTATATCCTGCCGGCGGCACGGGGCACGGCGTTTACCGAAGCCTGGCTGGCCGAAATGGCGCGTCATTTGCGGGGGATTGCCCGGCCGGAAGGATTGTTTAAAGACACGGAGGTGACCGGGCAACCCTGGCGCGGTCAGCAACGCCGGACCCGGATGGTGGTTTATCGTCGTCTGGGAAGTGCGTATGCCGATCCGATGCCGCCGGTGGCGATGCTCAATCAGATGTGTGACCGCCTGGTCAGCAGTCTGGGCAGTGCCGGGGTGCACTGTGTCCGTCAGGACGGGAGGCAGGTGCATCAGTGGTTGCTGCGTCATTTCAATCCGGCGCCGGACTGGGTGGATAAAGACACATTGTACCGGGAAGGCGCGTACTGGCCGGCAGCAGAGGAAGCCCCGGGCACTCTGCCGGTGCTGAAGGATTTTGCGGAAACGCTGTGGTTTACCCCGCCCCGGTCGGATGTGGAAAACGGGGTGTGGTGGTTTGATAACCTGGCACACGGCGTGGTGAACATCGAAAAGCTGCGTAAAGCCCCGGGCCCCGGGCACCTGACCGGAGAGCAGAAGCGCGGTGACAAAAATATCAATGCGTTGATGGATCTGTTTCCGGAAGGGACGATGGTGTCAATGACCATCGTCACTCAGCCTCAGGATACGCTGGAGCAGGAATTTACCCGCCTGGGGAAAAACTCGGTGGGGGAAAACACCGAATCACAGCGTACCCGCCGGGATGTGGAAACCGCCAAAAGTTTACTGGGGCACCGCCATAAGCTTTACCGGGCCTCCCTGTCATTGCTGCTGCGTGCCGGGTCGGTGGAGGAACTGAACAAAAAGCGCGTGGATCTCACCGCCACGTTGCTGAATGCCGGTCTGGAGCCGGTGAAACCGGAATACAATGTGGCGCCGCTGAACGGGTATCTGCGCGCTCTACCGATGTGTTTTGATCCGCAGACGGATAAAAAACACTGGTATACCCGGCTGACCTGGGTACAGCACCTGGCCGGATTACTGCCGGTGACCGGGCGCACCACCGGTACCGGGCATCCCGGCTGGAGTTTCTTTAACCGGGGCGGCGGGGTGCTGACCTTTGATCCGCAGAATAAACAGGATCGTACCCAGAATGCCCATCTGTTGTTATTTGGTCCCACCGGGGCCGGCAAATCCGCCACCTTATGTGCCCAGTTATCGCAACTGATGGCGGTTCGCCGTCCGCGTCTGTTTATTGCGGAGGCCGGAAACTCGTTCGGTTTACTGGCGGATTATTACGCCAGTCTGGGCCTGAGTGTCAATAAAGTCAGTGTCAAACCCGGCAGCGGGGTGCGTCTGCCACTGTTTGCGGATGCGCATCAGTTACTGAATATGGATGAACGCCGTCTGGCGCTGAATGCGGATGATCTGCCGGATATGGACACCGGATCGGAAGAGGATGAACAGCGAGACATTCTGGGAGAAATGGAAATCTCTGCCCGCATGATGATCACCGGCGGGGATGTGCGGGAAGAAGCGGAACTGAAGCGGGCTGACCGGGCTCTGATCCGACGGGCACTGATGATGGGCACCAAAGCGGCTTATGCCGCCGGCCGGCAGATGCTGCCGGCGGATTTGCAGGAGGCATTGTATGCCTTGTCACGGGGGGAAGGCGAAGAGGAAGGGCGGGCATTAAATCCGCAGCGCCGGGCGAAAGCGGCTGAAATGGCGGAATCTCTGGGCATGTTTACCGAACCGGGCAGTTTTGAGCATGAGCTGTTTAATCAGCCCGGGGAACTGTGGCCGGAGGCGGATGTGACCCTGATTGATTTGGGGCATCTGGCGCGGGAAGGGTATGAGGCCCAGATGGCGCTGACGATGGTGAGTCTTATCAACTCCATCAACAACATTGCCGAGCGGGATCAGTACCTGGCGCGGGACATTAATTTTGTGGTGGATGAGGCACATATCGTGACGGTCAATCCGCTGTTGTCCCCCTATGTGACCAAAGTGGTGAAAATGTGGCGAAAACTGGGGGCCTGGCTGTGGCTGGCGACCCAGAACCTGGATGACTACCCGGACTGTGCCGAGAAAATGCTCAATATGGCGGAGTGGTGGGTGTGTCTGACGATGCCACAGAAGGAAGTGGAGGCGATTGCCCGTTTTAAGACGCTCAGTGAGGAGCAGAAACAGGTGCTGTTATCGGCCAGTAAACTCTCCGGCTGTTACACGGAGGGCGTGGTACTGGCCCGGAAAGTGGAGGCCCTGTTCCGGGTGGTGCAGCCGAGTCTGTACCTGGCACTGGGGATGACGGAAAAAGAGGAGAAGCAGCAACGGCGTGTGCTGATGGAACGCTATGGATGCAGTGAGCTGGAAGCCGCGTTCCGGGTGGCGGATGAGCTTGACCGGAAACGGGGATTACCGTCCCGCAGAAGGGAATGTTGCTAAGAAAAATAAGGTTGAGGTGGTACGCCGTATGAGGGTACGGCGTACCGCACAGTCTTGTCATTAATGTGATATTGAGTCAACAGGAAACATTAATTTATGAAAACTGCGGAATACAAATTAGCGGGTTTAGTCGTGGTTGTCAGCCTTTCTTTATTCTCTGGAATGGGGGTTGCCGGGGATGGTAATGAACGAAATACCCATCACCGGTTTGACCCTTCAAAAAATATTAACTGCGGTAGTAATGGATATTATGAAACGGGTTCATGGCGATGTGTGAATGAGGGGTTGAATTATTTAAACAACAAAACAAAAGCCTTTTCGGCTGAAAAGCTCACTGAAATTAAAGAAGAAGCGATTAAGTCTGGGTTAGATGCGGCGAATAAAGCTATACAAGACGCGAATGATTTTACCGGTAAAAAAGTATCAGAGAGCAATGCACGGACTGACAGCTTAATCAGCAAAGAGCAGAAAGCACGGACAGACGCATTGAATACAGAGAAAACTGTTCGCGAACAGGCGGATATTAACACCCTCAAAAATGCAAACCAATATACCGACTTAAAAATCCAGGAAAATAACGAGTTACTTTCAGCGGATATTGAGCAAGCCAGAAGTGACTTTGATGACAATCTTAAAACAACAAAAGCAGCGTTAGAAAACAACATTTCTGATGTTAATCGGTCATTAACAAACAGTGTTAATCGGGCGAAAAAATATTTATCCGATAATCTGGATAAAACCCGTCATGACCTGAGTGCCAGTATTATTGCCAGTCAGAATGACAGTCATCTTCGCACTGACAGATTGATCAGCAGAGAGCAGAAAGCACGTATTGACGCATTAAATGCAGAAAAAACTGCCCGTGAACAGGGGGATGTTACCACGCTCAATAATGCAAACAAATACACCGATCATCGTATTCGCTCATTAGGTTTAAATGTTTCTGATGCGTTAAATGATTTTCAACAAAAAACAGATCAGAAATTTGCTCATCTCGATAACAAAATTGGCCGTGTGGAAAAACGGGCCAATGCCGGGATTGCCGGGGTGACCGCGATTTCCACCATTCCGTATGTGAACAGTGAGCGTTTTTCGTTCGGGATGGCGATGGGGCATTACCGCGATGCACAGGCGATTGCCACCGGGATGCAGTATAAGCCAACGGCCAGTACGAATGTCCGCCTGAATGCGTCATGGAATACCGGTGGCGATACCAGTATTGGTGCCGGGTTTGCGGTGGGCTGGTAGCCAGCGAAAATCCGCCGGGTGACCGGCGGGCGTTTCTGAGCGTTTCCTTTCTCACCATTTATTTTTGAGGACTGACTGAATGAAAAAACGATTTTTATCCCTTCCCGGGATACTGATGCTGTCGCTGTCATGCCTGCCGTTTACCGCGGGGGCGGCAGTGGTGCTGTATACCACGCATAATGACGCCCTGCCGCAGACGGACATCCCGTTTGAGGTGGTGTATCTGGATGCGCCTGAGCGCTTGCTGGATGAGGTCCTGCTTCAGCCGGGGACGGAACTGAGTGAAGCGGATGCTCCGCACATCACCGCCCTGTTACAAAGTCCGGCCTGGCAGGCCAGAGAGGCGGCATTACGGCAGGCTTATCAGGGGGTTATTCAGGCCTGGGAGCTGGGGGTGACCCGTCTGCCGGCGGTGGTGGTGGATGCGCAGTGGGTGGTTTACGGCACCACTGATATTGAGCAGGCTGTGACACAGATACAGCAGTACCGGGAACAACAGGAAGGAGGAGGTCAACCATGACCCGACAATCATATCGCCGGCGTCTGGCAGGCGTACTGTTACTGGGGTGTTCACTGGTGCCGGTGGCGGAAGCCGGACTGAATACCGCCACCCTGGTCGCGTCTGCGGCCTCGCCGTCGTGTATCAGCTGGCGTATCAGCGGGATTTGTTACTGGCTGAAATGCGGCTGGGGCGGCTGCCGTATCCGCACGTCAGTCCGGGTGTCGCATTTTATTCCGGAGGCGGTGGTCTCGGCCTACCATGCCCCGGGCGAAAACCCGTGGCAGGAAATGTCACTGGTCAGCGGGGCGGCCGGCGGGATTGAAAATGCCGTGACCGGCGTGCTGAGCGGCGTGTCTGCCGGCGGCGGAAACAGTGAGCAGAAGTTTGAGGCAAAACGTAAAACCGATCTGCACTTTTTTTATGCGGATGCCATCGGTCATCCGGCAACCACCCTTATCGGCGGCAGTATCCCGGGGTATTCCTGTGACAGCGCGGCCACACCGCTGTTTCCTTATTACCTGAGCACGCTCGACAGTGTGCCGTGGCGACTGGGTGTGCCGGAAATGGCGTATCCGGAAGCCCTGATCCCCGGGAAACGGGAAATCGGGTCACAGCACCGGGGCAATATGTGGGGAAATCTTTATCCGCGCAGCGGTTTTGTCACCCAGCAGGACGGAGAGAAAGCAGCAGCCGTGGTGGCGCAGCGCGTGGCAGACATTATCACCCGCACTGGTCAGGTGCATACCTATGTGCCCCTGAAAGGAAACCGCCGGGATGGCTACTGGCCGCCGGAGGCAGTGACGGAGAATACCGGCACGAAAAACCACCAATGGCAGCGTCTGTCACCGGGGCTGAAAAACCGCTGTGCGGTGTTTCCGGATGAGAGCGGCCCGCAGGCGCAGGACGGCAATTATGCCTGGGCACTGTGGCAGCCGTACAGCTGCTGTAAGCGCATGGGGCAAAAATTTCTGTACAGCACAACGTTTTAAGCAGGGATTTTAAGATGATGAAAGCAAAACGACACACTTTTTTTCCGCCGGCGCTGACACTGATGGTGTTATGCAGCGTACCGGCATTTTCTGCCCGGGCTGCGATGGATTTTTCCGTCGGCGCGAATGATATCGGCTACGGTGCGAATGTCTCCGGCGCGGTCTCTGACAAACTGTACTACAACCTGGGGGGTGGCACGGTGTTATCCCAGCCACCGGGGCGCAGTAATCTGCAACGTCTGGGGATGAGCATGGGCTGGAACAGTGATCTGATGTGCGGCAATTTTGATATCAAAACCACCGTGGGCAATCAGCTGAACGGGGTGACGGCCGGCTTTAAGAATCTGATGAGTGAGGTGATCCAGAATGCCACCGGGGCGGTGGCCAGTCTGCCGGCGATGGCTATCCAGCGGGCGAATCCCGGTCTGTATGAAATGTTGACCAACGGGGTGTTGCAGGCCAATGTGGCGTTTGATAAGGCGCAGCTGAGCTGCCAGAACATGGCCAAACGGATGATGGATTTTTCCGAGAACAATCAGTGGACCCAGGCGGCAATACTTGAAGAAGCCAGAAACATCATCAACAGCGGGGATGGTGATGCGGTCGGGACGATGAATCAGGTGGAAAAAAAGCCGGACGGTAAGGCCGGCGTGCCGTGGATAGGAGGGGAGAAACGGGGCGGTGCGGGTCAGAAAGCCATTGTGCCGGCGCAGGATTTTGCGCAGGCCGGCTTTAATATCATGAACGGTCTGCCGGCAACCAGCACGGCTTCGGTGCCGGCCGGCCAGTGTACCGGGGCGGCGTGCCGGCGGTTTACCAACAGTGAGCAGGCGGCTCAGGTGGTGACACAGGTGCTGGGCAGCAAATCGGTCCGCACCTGCACCAATCCGGCGGATTGTCAGAGCGGCGGTGAGGCAAACCAGCCGGGCAGTTCCCAGCCGGGGACCGGGCTGGCGCCGATGCTGGAGACCATTACCCGGGAAAATCTGGAACAGTTGCATAAACTGGTGAACAGCCGGGGTGCGGTCAGTGCGGCGGATTTGGCGAAACTGAAAACCGGCAGTCTGACGGTCTCCCGGGGCGTGATTGAAGCCCTGCGCCGGGATCCGGATAAAACGGCATTAACGCAGCGTCTGGCCGGCGAGCTGGCGATGGCGGATACGATGGAGCTGGCGCTGACGATGCGCCGGATGCTGATCACCGGTCAGGGGGAACCGAATGCCGGTAATTTTCCGAAAGCCCAGGAGATCGGCAACCAGTCGGTTGACCAGCTGGATCGCGAAATCGGAATGCTGCAAACGGAAATGGAAGTGCGTAAATCCATTGCCAATAATGCGATGCTGACGGTGATTGAGCGTGATCAGCAACGGACACAGGCGAATCCGGCCACGCAGACACCGGATAATACGGATGTGCGTGTACAGGGGCTGGAGCAAAACAGTGACACCGGAGGACGTTAAATGACGAAAGGAAAAAACGTGCGCCGGTTATGGCCGGTACTGAAAGTGGCCGGGCTGACCTTCCTTGGTATGGTGGTGTTGCTGGCTGTGGCTCAGCTGGGGCTGAGCTATTACGATGAGGCGGACAGTCTGCGCCGGGCGTTTTACCGTGCCCGCTGGTTCTGGCTGGTCTGGCGGTGTGTGTTGTACGGGGCGGTGGCGGCCGGATTATGGAAACTGTATCACCACCCGAAAGTCAGCGAGACGGCCCGGCGCAGTCTGAAGCGCAGCGGGCTGGCGATGGCGGCCTTTGTGGCGGTGAGTGAATGGTCTGTTTGGGCGGGAGGTGACGGCTTATGATGACAAACAGCTATCTCGAGTATTTTCTCACCCTGCTGGCCTGGGTAGTCAATAACGGATTGTGGTCGGTACTGACCAGCACCGGGCTGTTTGCGCTGCCGCTGGCCTTTAAAGTTATAGGGATCTGGCTGAAGGTGCGGGAAGAGGGGGAGGATGAAGGTAACAAAGGCTCGCTGGCGATTGTGCGCATCGAGAACGCCCTCTACGGGGCTTTTGTGGTGATCCTCTTTTGCTGTGTGCCGTTGATGGAGGTGAGTGTCAGCACGCTGCAATTTGATACCAGCCGGGCCAAAACCTGCGGCAGCTGGACACCGGTGAAGCCGGAGGAGTCCGGTTACAGCGGTGTGGTGTCATCACTGGATAATCAGACAGCCAAAATCCCGCTGTGGTGGATGCTGGTGCATAAGCTGTCAAAAGGGGTGACACAGGCGGCGGTGGCCAGCATTCCGTGCCGGCCGGATTTGCGGCAGGTGCGTTTTGAGGTGCAGCACAGCAATATCCGAAATCCGGCACTGGCCGCCGCACTCCAGGATTTTACGGATGACTGTTACTCACGTGCGCTGTATGACTGGAAAGCGAAAGATCAGGGAAAAACGCAGGATGAGAAAACGTTGCAGGATATTACTTGGATTGGGTCGGTGACGTTTATGAAAGGGGAATATCATCAGATCCAGTCCCGGACACCACGGGCGGGCTTTTCCTGGGATGCCGGCCGGGATGACGGGTATGCGAATGTCAACGGTAACGGTTACCCGACCTGCTATCAGTGGTGGAATGATGCAAGTGCAGGGTTACTGAAGCTCGTCAAAGAGCAGGCGGATGAAGGGATGTGGTTACGTGCCCGAGCTGCGATGAAGCTGATTAATAAAGACTCGAAAGAGTTTGAGGAGGCCATCGTCCGCCGGCTGGTGAGTCCGGCTAACCTGGATGTCTCCGGTGGTCAGGTATACCGGGGCTACGGGGGGAATGCGGATATGACGGTGATGAATGATCTGGCCCGGATGGGCGGTGTAGTCGGTACTTCAGTGGCTTCACTGGGGGCATTCCCTGCCTTTGATACGATGCGCCAGTCCTTACCGATGGTGCAGGGGCTGATGTTAATGGCGGTGTATATTATGATCCCGATGGTGCTGATGTTTTCGGCGTATGAATTTAAGACGGCGATAACGGTGACGTTTGTGATATTTGCGCTGAATTTTCTGACGTTCTGGTGGGAGCTGGCACGCTGGATAGACAGCTGGATGATGGAGGCACTGTATAATTCCGATACGCACAGCCAGTGGAATATGAACGGGATCCAGAACACGTCTGATGATGTCATTATGAACCTGGTGATGGGAACGATGTTTTTGGTGTTGCCGGCGTTGTGGATGGCTGGATTGGGTTGGGCTGGTTCAAAAGCTGGGGTAGGTATATCGAGTATGATCAATTCAGGTGGGCAATCTGCATATGATTCTGGAGGTAAGGGAGGGAAAATGGTTGAGCAAGCAGTAACCAAAAAAATTACATAAAATTATGTGAATTTGAGTTGATGATTAGCAATTTACTAATTGCTAATCATCGATTCGATATCCATCAACATATGTTCCTGTACCCTCAATACCATCTCTATATCCATCATCATTGAAACTTGTATTTGCAAAAAAAGCATCGGAGTTGATATCGATATGTTCGGAGGAGGAATAACTAAAGTTTGCTATTATAGAAAATAAAATTACCAACGCTCCAAAGGCAAATAAGATGTACAAACTGAAATAAGCCAGTAATGCGATGACCGCAAGAGTTATGGATACCAGTGGGATATGTCCCAGCCAACCCGGCGTATTTTTGCTTTTGGCTCTTGCCACGCAGCTCTTATCGAATGCCTTTAATTTTTTGATTAGCCATTTTGTTTTATGTGCCGCTTTTACACCCCAGTGTCCCCCCCGGGAAATAGTTATTTTATCACTCATTTTTCCCTCCGGTCGGTAATCAGTGAGTCTGAGCTGTCTCATACCTGTTGTTTGTCTTTAGTACAATTTTAGGTTGATTTTTAATCGTTGTCTACATTTCATCTGGTGAGTTATGCACATATCCACGGTCAGCAAGCCAGTGCAACCCGATGCCAACAAGCAATCGGGTAAACGGGAGCGTACAGGGCATGTGCCCTGGTGATGGAGGTGGGTATGTGTATAACTCTTTTAATGTTGATAACACATTTGTTTTGTAAGCAGGTTTTATCCCTGATATGAATGTATTGGGTATTTATCTAATTGAGCGTTATACTGTCAAGGATTTTAAATAACATTATGTTTATTAATAATATTTGAGGATAAGGATATGCATGATGATGTAATTAATGGTGTCCTTGATTGGGTGGAAGAAAACATAAATATGCCTATTTCTCAGGCTGATGTTGTTAAAAAATCAGGATATAGCCAAAGATATTTTCAGGATATCTTTTTAGGAAAAACAAAATTAAGTATTGCTAAGTATATATTAGCAAGAAAGTTATCGCTCTCCTCTGTCTTACTTCGGTTAACAAATCTTTCTGTTTTTGAAATATCAACCATTTATTCTTTTCACTCGCAGTAAAGTTTTTCGCGTGCATTTAAACGCTATTTTAAGGTTTCGCCGAGTTTATTCAGGAAACAGGGTTTTTGGGATTTTAGTTATTATTTTCCTCAACATCGTTTTTTGAATTTTAAAGCGATAAAACACAGGTCAGTCTCATTATATTCTGAATGTTATACGAATGAGAATTCGGGTGAAAACAGGTCATTTGATATCACCATTCCTTTTGAGTTTAAGTCAAACTATAGTGTTGAAGGACTTGCATTTAAAAATAAAAATCAAATTGATCATATTAGGCATATGGTAAATACATCAAATGACTATTTGAGTATTTCTTATAATTTTTGTGCGGATGAAAATGTAAAAAATAAAATAAAAGTAAAATATATTATAAAACAGATGCAGAATAGAAAATTCATTTTTAATGAAAACGGCTCGAGGTATTGTATGTTTTCATTTGTAGGGAGTTGGTCAGAGTATATTATTTTGTCTAATGTTATATACACAAGAGAATTACCGCGATTAAATGTGAAAAGAAGATTTGGTTTTGATATTGAAATATTTTCTCCCTCTAATAATAATGATATTTGTTCATTGCATTATTTTATTCCGGTGTGTTAAAGCGTTTAACTTTTTGGAAGAGTTAATTTAGTCCTGAATACACGTTGAATTTTCGCTATTTTTAACTAAAAACTGATGTTAATTTTATCAGAAGTTATTATTCTTTCTATTTCTGTATGTGTCCGTCAGCATTATCATAAGATTAAATCGGATTTAATGAGCGCATGAGTCTCATCGTCTGCCTTTTTTATTATGCCTATCCATTCAGTTTTTTGAAGTTATTCCGGTGGAATAGTGTTTAGACAATGCATTTACCGACCGAAAGTTTTATTCATTGACATAAATTGTTCGGCTTTTGTTTGTGGAACACTCATACATTCCATTTTAATAAACAAAGATATCCCATCAAAAGCACTGATTTGCAGTTTACTACAACTCTTCTGCTTTATTGTGAATTGAACAATGTTATTTTTATTTTTGTCTCGCCCCAATTATTTAATGTCCGGATATGATTATATTGCATGACATGACCGCTAATGTGAGTTTGTTTTTGTTGACTGAAATGGTATACACCCAGTTTTTTTATCTATTTTTTATTATTTTTACATCAATTTACACAGAAAAAATTGGTACATAAAAACTGATTTAGCTGGATATTCTGATTTTGCATCATTTATTAGATCTTTGCTTTGTCATAGTTCATTAACTCGATCTTTTATACTGAAATTTGATCTAAAGCACGTTTTGTCAGATTGAGTTTTATTAATGTAACGAAACGTAAATTCCAAGACTGATTTGTGATGCTATCTTTTTTATCCCCGTTACAGCGGTTGTGCTTTTTCCCGTTTCTCTCTCTGGTGGTGAGCGCGGTATCTTTCTCTTTATCTGCCAAAGAAACAACTTCCCCGTTATTCCGGTCCGGTGAACATCCTTTTATTCATCAGGAACAACAGCAACAGTCACGCGAAGCATCGCTGATGCCGAAAGCGCCGGATATACGCTTATCCCCGCCGTCCTCTGTATCCTCCCGGCTTATTTTTCCGGCAGAGTCACCGTGTTTTCAGATCACACAGGTTGTAACTGACGGGGGCGGGGCGCTTCCTCACTGGATCCCGGTACAGCGTATTGTCGATCAGGCAAAAGGGCAGTGCCTGGGGCGTGACGGAATTAATCTTCTGATGAGTGCATTACAGAACCGTCTGATTGGACACGGGTATATCACGACCCGTGTGCTGGCACCGTCTCAGGATCTTAAAACCGGTACGCTTCGTCTGCTGATTGTGCCGGGAACGGTCAGGGATATTTATCTGAATACAGGCAGTGATGACTATATCCGGCTGTACAGTGCGTTCCCGGCCCGTAAGGGGGAATTACTGGATTTACGGGACATTGAACAGGGGCTGGAAAACCTTCAGCGCCTTCCCACGGTCAGTGCACGGATGGTCCTGAAGCCCGGTGACAGGCCCGGACAGAGTGATATTGTGATTGAACGCTCGCAGTCCCGTTACTGGCGTACCGGTGCCTGGGTGGATGATTCCGGCACGGAAAGCACGGGGCGATATCAGGGCGGAGTAATGCTGGCGCTGGATAATCCGTTGTCCTTCAGCGATTTGTTTTATGTCACCGCAAGCCGGGATCTGGGATTTGGCGGGCGTCATAAAAGTACCCACAGTTATTCCGCACATTATTCGGTTCCTCTGGGATACTGGCTGGCCGGCATAAACCTCAACGATTACCGTTATTATCAGACCGTGGCCGGAAAATATACCGACATTCATTACAGTGGTAAAAGCCGTTCCCTGAATCTGCAACTGAGCCGTGTGTTACATCGTGGTGCCAGTTCCCGTACGACGGCCAGTTATGACGTTCTTCTGCGTGAGACCCGTAATTTTATTGATGATACGGAAATTACCGCCCAGAAACGCCGGACCAGTGCATGGCGTATCGGGTTATCCCACCGCCATTATATCGGGGCAGCCACCCTGGATGCCAGGGTGAGCTATCAGCGGGGTACCCGCTGGTTTGGTGCCCTGCCGGCCCCGGAAGAAGCCTGGGATGATTATGGCGGCGTTACCGCCTTATCAAAAATTCTGAGCTGGAATGCCTCACTGACCGCACCGTTTTCTCTGGGGGAACAGTCTTTCAGCTGGAATACCACCTGGCGCAGGCAAATGAGCGCCACCCCTCTGACCCCGCAGGACGAATTTTCCATCGGCAACCGCTGGAGCGTGCGTGGTTTTGACGGTGAACGTACGCTCAGTGCCTCAAATGGCTGGCTGGTACAGAACACGCTCTCCTGGCAGACACCTCTGCCTTTGCAGGAGCTCTATCTCGGGGCCGATTACGGGGAGGTCAGCGGTAACAGTACCACTCAGAGTGATTTAACCGGACAACATCTGGTGGGGTCAGTGCTGGGGATCCGTGGCGCATTCGGGAATACCGGCGTGAGTTATGACGCTTCTGTGGGGATCCCCCTCTCAAAACCGGCCGGATTTAAAACAGACCCTGTGGTCACCACGTTCAGTGTGAACTGGAACTGGCAGTGAAACAGGCAGGGATAATTCATTTATAGATAAACAGCCACGACATCCGCTGATGTCTGTGTGGTGGCTCCAGATTCAGGGATTTTGTATGAACAGCCTTTTTTACCGGATTGTCTTTAATAAAGCCCGCGGCATGCTGATGGTTGTGGCTGACATTGCCCGGCGCGGACGGGGAGGAAATACACGTCGCGGACGTTGTGCTCCGGCAGGGATTATCGCCTCCCTGTCCCCGGTTTGTTTTGCCATCTGGCTGGCTGCCGGTTTGTGCTCGTTTCCTGCTTATTCCGCTATTGTCGCTGACCGTAATGCGCCGGGAAACCAGCAGGCGACGGTGATTTCCACGGCAAACGGGTTGCCGCAGGTGAATATTCAGACGCCCGGTCCGGAAGGGGTTTCACGTAATCAGTATACACAGTTTGATGTGGACAGCCGGGGAGCCATTTTAAATAACAGTCACAGTAATACACAGACCCGTCTGGCCGGCAATATTACCGGTAATCCCTGGCTGGCAAAGGGTGAGGCCAGGATCATTCTCAATGAAGTTAACAGCCGTGATCCCAGCCGGCTGAATGGTTTTATTGAGGTTGCCGGGCGTCGTGCGGAAGTGGTGATCGCTAATCCGTCCGGTATTACCTGCAATGGCTGTGGTTTTATCAATGCGGAAAGAACGACCCTGGCCGCCGGGAAAGCGCTGATGGACGGCGGCAGACTGAAAGGTTTCGATGTTGACAAAGGACGGCTCAGTATTGAAGGGCGCGGACTGCTGGCGGAGGACAGTGACTACACTGCGCTGATTGCCCGGGCGGTGAATGTGAACGCCCGGATGCAGGTCGGCGGTGAACTGCGGATCACCACCGGTCATAACGAAACCGATCCCCGGGGTAATATCACCCGGATTAAGCCCGGTGAGGATGCCGGGAAGCCGGCGTTTGCGCTGGATGTGTCGGCGCTGGGCGGAATGTATGCCGGTAAAATTATTATGGAAGGCACCGAACAAGGCGTGGGCGTACGCAATGCCGGAGAGCTGGGGGCGATGGCCGGCACATTGTCACTCCGTGCTGACGGTCAACTGGTGAACAGCGGTGTACTGGCCGGGCAGGGGGATCTGAGCGTCGCCGCGAAAGGTGACCTGCGTAATACCGGCAGCCTGACGGCCGGAGGAGACGTTGAACTGACTGCACCGGGAACACTGAATAATGAGGGGATTATCCGGGGCGGACAGGATGTCAGGCTGACAGCAGCGGGTATTCACAGTTCGGAAAAAAGTACGCTTCTGGCCGGTGCTCCGGCAGCCACAACTGACGGAAGAAAAGGCGATTTAGTTCTGACATCGGGCGGGGAACTGAAAGCCCGGGGACAGAATAAAGCTGCCGGTAAGATCGTTGCCTCCGGAACCGGCGTGGATGTCAGTGGCAGCCGGACAGAGGCAAAAGCCGTCACACTGACAGCGACGGAACGTGGGATCAGCACTGCCGGTGCGGAATTACGCGGGCAGGATATTGTCAGTCTGCGGGCAGCAACTGGCATCGATAATACCGCCGGCCGGGTCTCCGGAGGGAGACTGACTATACATTCCCCGGAAATCACGAATACCGGCGGCCTTCTGAACCAGGAGGGCACACAGGATCTGCTGCTCAGCCAGCATACCCTCCGTAACAACGGGGGAAGTATCACCAGTGCCGGACGAATTCATCTGAAAGCGGATGTACTGGACAACCGCTCTGGTACGCTTGCGGCTGCGGGACGGGATTTGAGTATCGAAACCGGCGATCTGGATAACCGTCAGGGCAAGGTGCAGCTTTCCGGTGCAGGTGTGTTATCCCTTCAGACAAATGTACTTCAGGGACAGCAGGGCGCGTTGCTGTCATCCGGTGCTCTCCGGCTGAAAGCCGGGCTGGCGGATTTATCCGGTGGCTATACGCAGGCCGGAAAAATCACCGCAGAAGCCGGGATACTGACGAATGACGATGCCGTGTTGTCTGCCCGCGGACAGGAAGGGATGCAACTGACGGTATCCGGAACGCTGAGTAACCGGAACGGCCGGGCGGAAAGTGCCGGGGACATTACGCTGAGCAGTGCGAAACTGGATAATTCTGCCGGGACACTGCTTGCCGCTGATAAAGGGAGTTTATCCCTGACCACACCGGGAGAGGTGCTGAATGATAAAGGGCGTCTGATTGCCGGGCGGCATATCCTGCTGGATACGGCAGCGCTGACCAGCCGGGAAGGGCTGATTTCAGCCACCGGCGGCAACATGACACTGAACAGCCGTCAGGCAGTTATTAATGAACAGGGGCGAATGGAGGCCCTTAACAGGCTGACACTGAATGCAGCCGGATTACATAATCATAACGGTACCATCACCGGACAGGATGTCACCGTCGGCACCGGTGCGGCAAAACTTCACAACACCAGGGGAAATATTGCGGCCCGGGATACGCTGGCGCTCAGTTCAGGAGAAACGGATAACACAGGGGGACTGATTCAGGCCGGGGAAAGCCTGGTTATTGACACAAATAACCGGCAGCTGAGTAACCGTGAGGGCGGGCAGATACTGGCCGGTGCACTGACGTTATCGGCAGGGAACACGGATAATCAGGCGGGGGTTATTGCCTCATCCGGTAATGCACAGTTGCAGACCGCTGATCTGAACAGTGACAGCGGAAAAATACTCAGTCAGGGCGATTTGACACTGAATACTGCGGTGCTCCGCAATCAGCACGGGCTGTTGCAGGCAGACGGGGCTTTAACGCTGGATACCCATGGAAACGGGTTAATCAGTACAGACAGCGGTGAACAGGGCGGTATTATTGCCGGCGGGGATCTTTCACTCAGAACAGGCCGCCTGGAGGCGGCGCAGGGTGTGATACAGGGTCGCAATATCACGCTGGACACGCAGGGACAGGCGCTGGATCACCGTGGCGGGTATCTGGCGGCCCGGGAGAGTGTCAGACTGGATACCGGCGAAACGGATAACAGCGGTGGTCTTTTACGGGCCGGCACATCGCTGATACTGGACACTCATGACCGGAAACTGGTTAATCAGCAAAGCGGAGAGCTGGGCGGGATTGTTGCCGGTGATCGTCTGACGCTTGAAGTGAATGGTCTGGATAACCATGACGGTGTCATTGTCAGCGGCGGTGACGGCGTGATGACCACCGGTCTGCTGGATAATACGCAGGGACAGCTTGTCAGCGCATCCGGCTCGCTGTCACTGACGACAGGAGAAGTCAATAACCGGCAGGGGCTGATCCAGGCCGGGAAACAGCTGTTACTGGATACCCGGGGACAGACGCTGGTTAACCGTGACAGCGGGGAGCTCGGGGGGATCCGGGCGCAGGGGGATCTGTCCCTTCTCAGCGGCAGACTGGATAATCACCAGGGGATTGTGAGTGCCGGCGGACAGGCCGGGCTGAAAACCGTAATGTCAGATAACACTGCCGGGTTGATCACTGCCCTGCGGGGGCTGGCAATTACCGGCGGGCAGCTGGACAATACCGCCGGCAGTATTCTCTCCGGCGCCGGACTGACGATTGACACACAGGGGAACCGTCTGATTAACCGTGATACGGTTTCCCGTGGCGGTATCTCTGCTGCCGGTGAGGTGATCATTACGACTGGGGAGACGGATAACCGGAGCGGACGTATCGTGTCTGACGGGAATGCCGTGTTGCATACCGGCAACCTGAAAAACAGCCTCGGCCTGATAGCGGGGAATGGCGGGCTGTCAGTGAACAGCGGTGAGACCGATAACACCGGGGGACGCCTTCAGTCTGCCGGCGATCTTCTGATTAACACCGGTACGGCTGTCTTGGTCAATACCGGCGGAAGGATAGCCGGTGACCATCATACTGCTGTCACGACCTCTCAGCTTACTAACCGGGAGGGAACGGTTCAGGCCGGAGAAAGACTGACTCTGTCAGTGGGTCAGGCGCTGGATAACGGAAAAGGGGCATTGTTATCCGGCGGCCGGCTGGCATTGTCGGCTGACCGTCTGGATAACCGGCAGGGGCAGGTGATTGCTGACGGTGACAGTCAGCTGAATGTACAGACGGTACTGAATAATGAAAGCGGGCTTGTGCACTCAGCCGGCCCGCTTGAGATTGTGGCTTCTGAAATCAATAACAGGCATACCGGACAGAGCGGTAAGGGGCTGGAGGCAGGGAAACTCACGCTTGCCGCCGATATTCTGGATAACGCGGAAGGGGCAGCGCGCAGTGTCAGCCATCTGACCGCACGGGTAACCCGGGTACTGGATAATCTGCGGGGTCTGCTTTCCTCACAGAAAACGCTCTCTGTTCAGGGACAGGCGCTGACGGTGAACAACCGTGAAGGGATGCTGATAGCCGATGACAGTGCGGATATTTCTGCGCGGGCAGTGAGTGGTGACGGACAGATTTTGTCCCGGGATCGCCTGACGGTTCATGTGGCCGACGATTTCCGTAATACCGGCTCGGTTAAAGCGAACGGTGATCTGACGCTCCTGACCGACCGCCGGCTGATTAATGACGGGGTGATTGCCGGACAGCAGGGGCTGGAGATCCGTGCGGATAATCTGGTCAATACTGTTCAGGGGGATATCACGGCGAAAGAAACGCATCTGAACGTGGCCGGCACACTGGAGAATCGCGGGCTGATTGACGGTGAACTGACACACCTGACGACCGGTGTGCTGAACAACACCGGCAGCGGGCGGATTTTTGGTGATCATCTCGCTGTCGAAGCCGGCGTTCTGAATAATGACCGGGATGGTGACAAAGCCCCGGTAATCGCATCCCGTGATCGTCTGGATATTGCGGCCGGAACGGTTAATAACCGTGGGCATGCACTTATCACCAGCCTCGGTAATATGGTTTTTGGCCGTCATCTGGATAATGATTATCGTGCAACCGGCCGGGGCGATGTCCTGAATAATGACGGTGCATTTATTGAGGCCGGCAGCGATGCATTTATCGGCATGCAGACGGTGAATAATACCAACCGGAAACTGGAAACACATACGGTCCTGGTGGAGAAAAGTCAGCATCATGAAGGCGTTCTTAACGGCAGTACCACCCGTTATGACTGGGCAGATGTTGATCTCAGCAGGAAGAATAAATATGGCGTCCATACAGCAAGAATGCCGGATGGCAGCGAAAATGATCGTTTTTATGAATATAACTATACCCGGACCGTCACGGAGACACAGATAGCGTCCACTGATCCGGGGAAAATACTGGCGGGGGGAAATATCCGGTTTGATACCGCCCGTCTGTTTAATCATGACAGCCAGATTGTTGCCGGCGGTAGCCTGGACGGGCATATCGGTACCCTGGATAACCGGGCGACGCAGGGTGAGCGGGTGACCACGGATGAAGGATGGCAGACACGGTGGTGGCCGAAGAAAAAGAAAAGACCGGTTGGCGGAACCAAAACATCACAGGGAAGAGAGACCGATGATTACCGTCCGGCCCCGGTAACGGAAACCATTGATCTGAAAAGCCTGACCTGGCAGGGACATGCTGTGGTACCGGACAAAACCTGGCGCGGGAGTGAACGGCAGGTGTCTGCGGTGAATGAAAGTGCAGAGGGCGCAGGAAGTCATTCCGTGGCCGGAGCGGACAGCCGGGTGAATATCAGTACCGGTCAGGCTGGTATGGTCTCAACGGATATTCCCGGCGTGGTGCATGATCGTCCGTTACTGTTACCTCCCGGACATACGTTCAGCCTGACGCTGAAACCGGAAACCGGGAGCGGGCAGCAGATCACTCCGGTGATCCGCACGGTCAGTCCTGATGTCCGTTTACCGGATAACAGCCTGTTTACCCTGCATCCCGGCACGGACAGCCACTACCTGGTGGAAACGGATCCCCGTTTTGTGAATAAAAAACAGTGGTTGTCCAGTGACTATATGCAGAATGCCTTTACGGCCTCCCACGATAATGTGCATAAACGTCTTGGTGACGGGTATTATGAGCAGAGACTGGTTCGTGATCAGTTGATCCAGCTGACCGGGGGGCGTTATACCGCTAATCAGAGTAATGATGAAGCTCAGTACCGTATGTTGATGAATAACGGTATTGCCTTCGGTAAACAGTATCAGTTGATCCCCGGTGTGGCGCTGACGCCGGAGCAGATGGCGCTGCTGACGTCAGATATTGTCTGGCTGGTTGATATCCCGGTCACGCTGAGTGACGGCAGCATACAACAGGTCCGTGTTCCCCAGGTCTATGCGAAGCTCAGGGAAGGAGATTTAGGTGGTGACGGTGCCCTGCTCGGCGGACAGAATGTCCTGCTGAGTGCAGAACAGGATATTACCGGCAGCGGCAATATCGTGGGTCGGGATGTGACACAACTGAGTGCACGGACGCTGATCAACAGCGGCAGCATCAGTGGTAACCGGGTCAGTCTGCTGGCCGGTGAAGATATCCTGAATACCGGCGGGCAGATACTGGGCGGCAAAGCCGTGTCACTGCTGGCCGGCAGAAATATTACCAGCGAAACCACCACCCGCAGTGACGGTGTGAACCGCTGGGTTGATCGCCGGGCCGGTATTTATTCAGAGGGGGCAGATGGTCATCTGACACTGCGTGCGCTGAACAATATCACCCTGACCGGCAGCGATATCCGGAATGCCGGAGAGAACGGGAAGACGTCACTGACAGCAGGTCATGACCTGCGTCTGGATACGGTCAGTACAGTCCGTTCTCAGGAAAGTGACTGGGGTAAAGATAACTGGCGCCGGGAGCATATACAGACGGAAAGTGGCAGTCGTATTCATACGGCCGGAGATTTGGTGTTGTCTGCCGGGCGGGATATTTCGGCCACTGCCGCTGATGTTACCACCGATGCCGCGCTGACTGCACAGGCCGGACGGGATTTACGGCTGAACGCCGGTAACAGCGTGACGGATCTGGCGGAGCACAGTAAAGAAAGCAGTCGCGGGCTGTTATCGGGGCATTCATCTGAGCGTCATGATGAGGTCCACACGCGCCAGGCCGTCAGTACTGAACTGTCCGGAGAGACAGTTCATCTTCAGTCCGGGCGGGATATCAGTGTGTCAGGCAGCAATGTGGTCAGCAGCAGAAATCTGGCATTGCAGGCCGGACGGGGGCTGGATATTACCACCGCAACGGAATCACGGGATGAGACTCACCGGCGTGAAGAGAAGAAATCCGGCCTGATGAGCAGTGGCGGTATTGGTTTTACCGTGGGTAAACAGTCTCTGAAGCAAAGCACGGACAGCGACAGCCGGCTGAATAAAGGCAGTACGCTGGGCAGTACGGACGGAAACGTTGTGATGACGGCCGGCGGGGATATAAAGGTACACGGCAGTGATGTTGTGGCGAAAAAGGATATCAGCCTGACCGGTCAGTCTGTTGCGGTAACCGCAGCGGAAAACACACGCACGGAACTGACAAAAACCGAACAGAAGCAGAGTGGTTTTACGCTTGCCCTGAGCGGTACTGCCGGTGCAGCACTGAATACCGCAGTACAGACGGCCGGAGATGCAAAAGAAACGGATAACGGCCGCATTAAAGCCCTTCAGTCTATTAAAGCCGGGTTATCCGGTGTTCAGGGGGCTGAAGCCGCGCGTCTTGCTGAGACACAGGGGGATGCGGGTTCTGCCTTCGGAATTAATCTCTCTTATGGCAGCCAGTCTTCTGTATCAGAAACCGAAACCCGTCAGTCCACGGCGCAGGGCAGCAGTATCAGTGCCGGGCAAAACCTGACAGTGAATGCCGGCGGTAAAACGGCAGGCAGCGGCAACATTGATGTCACCGGGAGTGAGTTACAGGCCGGTGGTCACGCCACACTCAACGCTCAGAATGATATCACGCTGACATCCGCGCAGAACACCCGGACGGTGGACGGCAAAAACAGCAGTAAAGGCGGTTCCGTTGGTGTCGGTGTGACTTTCGGGTCAAATGGTGCGGGTTTCAATGTGAATGCCAGTGTGAACAGAGGTAAAGGATTTGAGAAAGGCAACAGTCAGTATGCCACTGACAGCACGGTAAATGCAGGCAAAACCCTGACCCTCAGCAGCGGCCATGACACCACCCTGAAAGGTGCTCAGGTTCAGGGGAATAAAGTCATTGCGAATGTCGGCAATAATCTGACACTGCAAAGTGAGCAGACCACTGATAATTATGACTCAAAACAAACCCGCTTAAGTGCGGGTGGTAGCGTCGGTTTCGGCAATGGTTCTCTGAACATTTCGGCCAGCCGGGATAAGATGCACAGTGAATACCGTTCAGTACAAAACCAGACGGGGATTTTTGCCGGTAAAGAGGGTTTTGACATTACGGTCGGGAAGCACACCCAACTGGATGGTACGGTTATCGCATCAGAAGGAAATGCGGAGAAAAACCGCCTTGACACCGGTACACTGGGCTTTAAGAATATTGAGAATAAAGCAGAATACCGGGTGGAACACCAGGGCGGTAGCCTGAGCACCGGTGGCGGTGTGGGGGGGAATCTGATATCCAATATGGGCAGTGCGCTGGCCATGGGGGGTAATAAAAAGGAAAGCAGCCATAACACCACGCATGCGGCAGTCTCTGACGGTAAATGGATTATCCGGGATACAGAACATCAGACGCAGGATGTGGCGACGCTGAGCCGTGATACGGAGAATGCCCATTCGGCGCTGAATAAAATCTTTGATAAAGAGAAAGAGCAGAACCGGGTAAAAGAGCAGCAACTGCTTGGTGAGATTGGTGTTCAGGTCAGAGATATCGTGCGGACTGAGGCGACAATCCGAGCCACGGAAAAGGCGAAGGCAGACTTTGATATCCGCAACTATAAACAAGATGATATCGATAAAGCGAAAGCGGAGCTGATTGCTGAAGGTAAGAGTGTGGGTGACAGGGATATCACTGCGCTGCTATTTAACAAAGAGGTTGAGAAAAACTTAGCGGAATCGGGCTTTGGCACCGGCGGTAAGTATACCCGTGCCATGCAGGCGGCAACGGCAGCGGTTCAGGGCGTGATGGGCGGAGACCTGAAGGCGGCGCTGGCGGATGGTGCAGCACCGTTTATCGCAAATGAAATAAAAAAACAGATCCCGGATGAAGAAGCCGATGCCAACCTGAAACGCACCATTGCTCATGGTATAGCGAATGCAGCCCTTGCGCTGGCTAAAGGTGAGAATGTTGCGGCGCAGGCAACCGGGGCGATGACAGGGGAAGCCATCGGTATACTGGCCGAATATATCTACAACAAACAGCCGGGTGAACTGACAGAACGGGAAAAAGAGAATGTCAGTGCCTGGGCAACACTGGCGTCAGGTCTTGCCGGTGGTCTGGCAGGCGGAGATACACAGAGTGTGGCGAATGCAGCCCGGGCAGGGAAAACAACAGTTGAGAATAACTTATTATCACCAGAGAAAGACGATCGCCGGTTTAAAGCGCTCGAAGCCCAAAAGGCCGGACAAAACCTGCTGAAGGCTTCACAGGATATTTTTTATCTCACAAATGAAGATAAATATAATGATAAGTTAATTGCCGGTTATAAAGCAGGAAAACTGGATGATGCAGGTAAAGCAGAGCTGGCCCGTTTTCTTAATGAGTACGGAACACAATTACAGCTTTACAGAGGAATGAGTGAAGCAGAAGCGTCTCAGGTTATTGATTCAATATTAAAGTATGATTCAATCGGCCCGGTTTTAACAAAAGAATATAACGAAGCATACCGATATCTTAATTCGGCCGGAGTTCATTTGTCTCAGGCCGTGATAGGAACCGATGCACTGTTAGCCGGACCCGGCAGAATCAGCCAGTTAATGCGTTTATCATTAGCTGCCGGTGGTTCTTACCAGACAGGAAAGGGGATAGCCCAGGTATCTGATGGTAAAATTGCTGAAGGTGGTACAAATATCGCGCTGGGTTCAGCCGCTATATTCGGCGGATATGTTGGCAATAAAGTTGTTGGTAAGCCAAGTGGTGGAATTATTTCGCCTGAATCTAAAGTAATTCAAGAAAGTAGCTGGGTTTTAGACAAAAAAACACACACATCGATTCCTAAAGTGGAAGCTGAGTTAATAGATAAAGAGTCAGGTAAAATATTTAAAGATACAAATCAAGGAAATCGGCCTGACTATTTTCTTGGTGATAAAAGCAGACCAACTTTAATTAATGATAGGATAGAGGCTAAAATAGAAAAAAATCCTAGTAAAGATTTACCAAATGGAAATATGGCTTCTGCTCATGCTGAAGTTGGTACTATTCAACAGGCGTTCGAGGATGGTATCACTGTTGGTCGAGATATGAATATGAGGGTTACAAAAGAGCCTGTATGTGGATACTGCCGTGGAGACATTGCCGCTATGGCTGACAAAGCAGGTTTAAAATCTCTTACTGTTTATGAGGAGAGCACAGGAAAAACATTATATTGGAATCCTGGAATGAAATCACTCAAGGAGAAAAAATAATGTTATTTTCATTAAGCTGGACACTAAATGGAGTCGGGGGAAACTGTGATAATCCTTTATGGAGTGATGTTGAAATTAAAGTATTGGCTTTAAGAAATGAATATGGGACGATAACATTGGATATTCATGATAATGATACTGGTCCTCAAATGTTACAAATAAGAGCTGAAGCAGGTAATTATTTAGTAATGCTAGGCGAAATAGTAAATGACGATTATGAAGTGCGAACTTATTACAATAAAAAAAGTACTACCGAAATGGTTTGTATATTGGGTGACTATTGGCCTAATAATCAGATAATAACTGATTTTTCATTCGTCACTCTGGTTGTTAGCGAATTTTTTCATACTGGTAATGTACAAAAAAAACTGCTGAGTTAGTGTTGAGAATAACTATCTGAGTGATAAGGACATCACGACCTTCACCGAAAAGTATGCGAATGCGAAGACTGAGGGCGAGAGAGAACAGCTTCTGTCTGACCTAAAAATGCTGGATACAGAGAAGCAGAAACAGGCCCTTGCTACTGCAATTCCTGTTAACGAGCAGAAAGCAGAACTGGAAAAACTGAAAGTACTGCAAGCATCGCCGGACTGTAACACGCAATGCCAGCAGCTGGTTGCTTATTCGATCTCTGAACTTGAACCGGTGGCGAATAATACTGAATTACACAAAAACAACCTGAGCAAAGCGGTTCTTGCGTCGGTGATTGTGGCGTTTACGTTAGATAAACCATCATCAGGAAAAGTTTCTCAGGGAACTGCGGCTACGGGTAAGACTGGTTCGTCGGCTATTGAAGATATTGTTAAGGGTGGTGAACAGGCGGGGAAAAATCTTGCTAAAAACGAAGCTGTACTTCTTAATGATGCCAGCAAGCAATTAGATGAATACGTAAATTCTTTTGCGGGTAGCAAGTACAAACCAGCGACAGCAATTGGTGCCGTAGATCCTCTAACGGGAAAGATAGTGACGACATCTAATGGCGCTGTACCTGCCGTAGTTGCTCCGGAATTGCAGGCTTATGCTGATAAGTTAGGCGGGTTGGGGTAAAAACTGCATGTGGAAATACGTTAGGCCGTTGTGCGGAATTTAGAGCAGCAAATGAGCTTTTATTGGCAAATCCACGTTTAAAACTTAAAGATATTCAGTTCACTCCTGCGATTCGACCAAGAACCGGAGAAGTGGTCCCTCGTTGTGAAAACTGTAAAAACATATTTGGTGCTGAATAATGATGTATATGGATGATGATTTTTTAGAAAATGATTTGGACTGGTTTTTATCCAGTCAGGACGGTTTTTTAGCTCACTTTGCAACAGGGGGAAAAGGCTCAGTTCCGGAGAAAATTAGAGAGTCTATTGATAACTATGAATTAATATATGATTATTTCTACTCACTGGAACCTTTATCTGACGTGGAGGTTATTGAATACAATCTTCCTGATTTTTCAGATGAGGAACGGCGTTCTCGTTATTTGAAATCATTCATAGAAATGTCACGTAAAGGATTATTTAGTTATGACTATAGGAATGACAAGTATAAGTTAATATCAAAGCCTATATCCCCATTGAGATATAGTGTATTACCCGATGATATAAAAGGGATTATTTATATCTCGTCTGAAAATATATCATAAGTGGGTAATGCCTCCAATTAGTTGAATTAGGGGTATAATATGTATTAGCTCAGACTTGATCTGACAGTTTTCACTGGCAGCACACAATCAAATCTGACAGTCTGCTTTGAGCAAGAAGCGGAAGTTCGCATTTGTCATAACCACAGATATGTAGGACTAACATTGTCGTGTAATAATCAACCGGGAGCAGGTCACCTTTACCCGGCAGTGACTACTGTGGGTTCGCGTTTTGCTTTGAGTTGAAAAAGGTCAGGGCGACTGCGTTCAGGATGTGGTCAAACACTACGCCGCATGCCGTTGAGCCGAAGGCAATCGAGAGCTGAATCACGGCGCCCCATAATCAAAGGCAGTGTATCCTGGAGAAATTAAAGGCAATGAAGTTTAAAAAAATGACAGAAGAACAAATACAGCTTGATGTCGAAAAAATAAATGGGTTTCTGTCAGCAATAGAAATGTTGAATGTCGCAGATAATATTGGCGTTGACTACACATTTGTTCGTTTACCACCGGAGCGGACATTGCTTAAATCTGTTGAGAGAAATATTACAGCAGCATATCCGGATACGATTGTTGCGAACTGGCATATTAGCCTGGAGCAGGTTAACGAAAAACAACTTGCCGATAACATCAATATGTGGTTTTTCCACTTCGGAAATGCAGCGATTTTGAACGATAAATTATCTGCTCTGCGTCCAGGATTTATGGATATGCTAAAACAGGTTGTTTATGCACCTAATATCTATCGAGTCACCATGTCTCTGCCAGTATGGTATGCAATAAACTGGGATATATTTGCTTTCGACACAAAGAATGGTTTTTTCTTGCTGGAGTTTAACTTCAATGCGTGATTACCGGGAATCGCCATTCCGGCGTCCTGATTGCAAGTCTTCTGCTTAACGGAACCATTACGTGAGAGTCGAGGCTTTGCATTGACTATGTTGGCGCCAGGCGTGCAGTTCACATAGATTAAGGTCCGCTATGAGCGAGGAGCGGACCTTCTTGTACAAAGCATGTAGCCAGATTACAGTGAAGCCATTGATTGACAAGTGAGTCAAACCAGACGAGCAGCCAATGAAACAAAACTTCGCCAGCGGTAACCAAATCTGGATTACTGATCGGTTCATGAGGACAATAAATAATGCCATTCAATAATAAAAACCTGTTTATTACTCTCTTATCCCTCTGCACATTTCAGACTTACGCAGCACAATGCACTGCGGAAATCTTCGCTAAAAACAAACTGAATAACTTCATCCTTCAGAGCCAGCAGATAAGAACTGAAATCCCCAAGTCTGTATCAATCACTATTGATAGTCCCGATGGGTATCTCCGCACATCGGGTCAAAGCAACTTCAGTCAATGCGGTGAGCTAATTGGCGGCCGTGTGAAAGAGGTCAAAACCTCAACAGGCCAGAAAACAGTTTTCACGGCAACCTCTGAAATTCAGTTGAATAAAACGGAATTTGGTTGGCGCATCCATCAGGACTCAAACGGGGTTATAGCCGATAAAAACAGTCAGAAAACCACGCAGGTATATCGGCAGACTCTTGAGGGAATGTACCAACTTAACGATAAAGGAATTATCAGCCGCGCGGTTAGTCGTTCGGTTATCGCGGCCACAAAACCGGAAGATAAAAACAAAACCGCAGTGAGCATAATTGACTACGCCTTTAATTCATCAGGATTACTAGCAAGCGCGACAAGTAAAGGAAGTATGGCGATAGATAATAATACGATTGTATATAGTTATGATGGCAATCATCGCCTAATCAAAACCCAATCACCCTCCACCATAGAAGAGTATGGCTATGATAACGAGGGCCGTGAGTTGACCCTGAGCAAGATCCAGACGTATTTCACCATCGAAAAAACACTGGCCACCTGCGAGGAGTGGAACTCACATGGAGAATGCACACGCGCCAATATGGATATCACGATAACCCCAACTGATCGGACAGGTAAACAGTATGTGGACAAACATAACGCCGTAATGACGGCGAAATATGAATACTGGAACTGATAATTTCACCTGCTACATAAGGAGTCAAAATGGTATTGGTTAGCAACGTCCGTTTCTGGCACAAAGCGGCCTGTCAGATTAGGTTTAGATCTGTGCCGTAGCTGTGTCAGGTTAAATCTGAGCTAATACATATAATAGTCACTTTTAAGGTTCTTTCATGGTCACAGTTAACCTTCATTGCCCCCGTTGCCAGTCTGTTCAGGTTTACCGTCACGGGAAGAACCCAAAAGGACATGATCGATTTCGCTGCCGTGACTGTCATCGAGTGTTTCAGCTCACTTACCGTTACGAGGCCCGTAAACCGGGAGTTAAAGACCAAATCACTGAAATGGCTTTCAACGGTGCCGGAGTTCGCGATACTGCCCGTACGCTGAAAATCGGCATTAATACTGTCATCCGGACTTTAAAAAACTCTCGCCACGAAGAATAACTTCATCCCCGGTCGCTCATGCTGATATGGCACTCATCTGCGAACTTGATGAGCAATGGAGTTTTGTCGGCAGTAAAGCGCGACAGCACTGGCTCTGGTACGCGTACAACACGAAAACAGGTGGCGTTCTGGCCTACACTTTTGGCCCCCGGACTGATGAAACCTGTCGTGAATTGCTGGCGCTGCTTGCCCCTTTTACCATCGGTATGTTGACCACTGACGAATGGGGTAGTTACACCAGAGAGTTACCGAAGGAGAAGCATCTGACTGGTAAGATTTTTACTCAGCGCATTGAGCGCAACAATCTGACCCTGAGAACCCGAATCAAACGTCTGGCCCGCAGAACTATCTGTTTCTCGCGCTCTGTAGAACTTCATGAAAAAGTCATCGGTGCCTTTATCGAAAAATATATGCTCTACTAATTGGAGTCACCACCCACAGTTTATAGTAACAATGGTGGGTATTATACATTTAAGGATAGTATAAAAACGAAAGTTACATCACCGAACCCGCCAACACATATTCAGCAAAATAGTGAAAAAGGTAAAGAGTTTGAGAATTCTGTTGTTGAGGTTGTAAGACCAAAAGTAATTGATGATTAAGGGTATTTATATGTCTATAGAAAATTTGAGTAAAATTGATTTAATTACAGTTACTTGTGAGGGAATAGTGCCTTCACAAGTAATATTAGTAATTACAGATCATTTACAGTGGTCAGAATATACCAATGATCATCTATATCAATTACAAGAAAAAATCAATAAATATATTGAGTTTATTGAAAGTGGAGAAATGTTGGAAAAATATCCAGATGTTTTGGGCAAGGAGATTATGTTTAAAATTTACTTTAAATATAGTATTCCGAATGAATGCATCGAATTTATAAATAGAGTTAGAGAAATTTTGTTGCCTATTAAAATTCAGCTAGCATATGAAGAAAAAAGCTAATGTGATGATCCGTGATACAAATGGGAAAATATATAAATGAACCAGAATGTTTTTTATTGTAAGGAATGGTCGATTGGATATAAGGAGCCAATTGATTTGTATAGTGAAAATAAAGCTCGAAAAAAACATGAATCTGGTGAGCTCTACACAGTACTCATTGGTTCAGATGTAAAACCTGCATACTTTATTAATATAACTAAAAATGCTGGGTGGATGAGTGTTGGTTTTTTGGATCAGGAGTTAAGAGAGTATTTATTCTATAGTTTTAAAGTGATTAATGATAACAAACTATTTCTCTCTATGGCCGTTCACCGTGAGTTTGCTGAAAATGAAGGTGCCGGAATATTGAACGTATCAAGTGGCACAACTTATATTTTTAATGAAGACGGTAATACTATTGTCAGAGAAGAACAGTTTAATCCTTATAAACTGGATGAAAGTCAGACAATGGTTGATATATCAGGTAATTACGAAGAATTTCCCGAGTTTGGTAAATACGATCTTCTGATACGAAAAGAAAGGTAATATTATTATCACCAAAGGGTGCAAGACATAATGCTGATTGTGCGTGGTCGTGATGTTCAGACTATGCACAATCAGTATTATGCTGGCTTACTGGAAGATATTTATATTTCTTTTTATGCATGATATTCTATGTAATATATTAAAGTAATATAATGAAGGACAGTTCTTTAGTTTTTATATTGATGCAATAATATAATAAGAAATACATTACTTTTTAAATGTGCCGAAAAATAAAAATGATATTTTATACAGGTTCTGTTTTAGGTTTTTGAACGATGGAATATTCTAAAATACTTATTATCAGAATCGATTTGTTAGGTGACATGATATGTACAACCCCTTTTATTCAGGTGGTTGAAATAAATGGTCTAATTCTCAGATTCGTGTGCTAGCTAATAAAAATAATTCACCAGTATTAGAAAATAATCCAAGCGTAAATTATGTTCATACCTATGTTTATAGTAAATAATGTGAGAGGAATGTTAATTTCGGGAAAATAAAAGCTTTAGTTTCTCGTCTTGCATTGATATTTAAATTGCGAAAAATTAAGTTTGATATAGGTATTGTGCCTAATGGTGTAGTGCATAAAAATAGTATCAACTTTCTATGGCAACTTAATATTCCTGATATGAGGTGGCATACACATGAAATTGAATTTGATGACAGAAATGAAAACCATGTATTAAATAGAGCTATTATTCATGAGTGTTTCTCTGGTTTTAAATTAATGCCTGAATTGGACTTACCTGAAGTAAAATAATTAAAGCTTCAGATTTACTCCTAATCCGCTTTAAGAAATAAATAGTTAAATGATATAGCTAAACATAATGGATATAAAGTGAGGCTGTTTGTTTCTAATAAATCATGAGCCCAAAGATAACATCAATACACATTTTTCTGCCTGGAATAATGTAATTGAGGTTAATACAGACAGCATTCAGGATATGATTTCTGCAACAAGTTGTATGGATCTTGTTGTTTCGGCTGACAGTGCTCCGATTCATTTAAGTTCTGCATTAAACATACCCGTTGTTGCTTTATTTGAAAATAGACCAGAGAAGTATCTTCGTTGGTACCCGATAGGTGTTAGATATAAACGACTAAAAAGCACAAAAATTGTTAATGACATTGTGCCTGAGAAAGTAGCTGAAGCGAGAAATTATTTGTTGGTTGATGGTTAAATTTATTTTGGCGCTGAAATAATAAATTAAGTATATAGATGATTTTCATGTTTAAAAGTAGGCAGAAAAGAGGGAAATATTCCCTCTTTTCTGTATTGACGAAAAAACAAAGTTTGATTAAATTTGCTATGTTACATCGTTGCATAACGCAACTGCCAATGCTCGGGTCATCTGCGACGAGCGCCTACGGGTGATGACAAGCCGAAGTTCCGGTTACCTGCGAGGAACGTCTGAGGATGGTAACAAGCCGAAGTTCCGGTCATCTGCGAGGAACGTCTGAG